>SDBT01001783.1_pt1 | contig 38438 bp, 70 predicted proteins | sample 2277101 | NCBI WGS metagenome assembly SDBT01 (sample SAMN10404973, study PRJNA504765) | marine sediment metagenome | isolation source: marine sediment core GS10_PC15, 103 cmbsf | place: Arctic Ocean: Southern Knipovich Ridge | collected 2010 | reverse complement strand
GTTTGGCGGGGAGTTGAGGTCAATGTCAGGTGAGAGGCGGCCCCAAAAGGGGGTATCAGCGAGGTAGGAACGTTCGGCAAGGTCCGCATCTTTGACAGCTTCGGCACAAGTCTTACAAGCTCTTTCAGCTACCTCTAGGGCGATACGGGCCGCGAGGCAAACCGACTGGTTGGCCTTGTGAGCTTCCGACTTCGCCAAAGGGGTCACCGCTACCCGGCACGCGACTGACGCGTTATGCTCGGCAAGGCCGACACACCCGGCAGCACTGTGGGTATCGTCGGCAATACGGTAACTAGCGTCGACCGACGCGCGGCGGGCGATAATCGCCGTACCGTGCGTCTCTCTTGACTTTGTCAAGGTGTTGCGCTGGCGCGCGGCCCTGTCAAGGAAGTGGCCAGCGTCCCCGGCGTATCGCTTGGCCTCGGTGGCGCGGGCGGACGCAGTTATTTCATCGACGGTTTTCATGGTTTACTCGCTTTTACCTTGTTGGAGTCTTGCCGGAGCGTGGCGACTTTTTTGTTAGCGATTGCCAGCCGTTCGTCCAAGTCCTGTTGATACTTTTTCAGATTGACGTTGAACCTCTTCGCACGGGCTGCCGCGAAGGAGGTATTACCCACCGCCCGAATCGGGAGGATGGTGTCTGTAGCATGGGTCAAGACTTGCAGAAACCAAGCGTCAGCATCGGCCTTGCCTAGAACTTCCTCAGCGTCCATTTCCGATAGCTCCTGGGCGGCCCGTTCTGTCATGCCTGCGAAGGCGTCCAGAGCCTTGAGAAGTTCATGGGATACGTCCCGCGTTTCTGCCTTTAGCCCGTCGTCACTTGTCGTTGTCAGTGTGTGTTTGCTCATGGTTTCCTCTTAGCTAAGGCCGGTGGCCGCGCGTTTCATTTGACAAAAGGCCGTGAAGGCTGGATCGTCGGAAAAGGGTTCTAACAGAATGTCGAGCTTGTCGCTTAGTTCAGCCAGCGTGGCGGGCTCGGCTGACTCACCCTTCTCTAGGAGGGAGTAGTATTCCTTCGCCACGACCGTCATCTTGGCATGACGCTTGTATCGGTCGCTTTCCTCTGCGTCGTCGATTGCGGCGGCATGCGCCTCATTCGCCTGGGTGATGGCCAAGTCAATAGCGTTAACCAGTTGAGGGCACCACTCATCCAAGCAGTTCACCTGCTGCTGCACTATACGGAGCGTTTCTACTATCGCGGCCGTTTTGACGTGTGTTCGTATGTCGTTCATGGGTGCCCCTTGCGGTGTCATTGTTGGACTACTCAAGTATACACTACGGACCGGGAAAGTCAAGCGGAAATCTCAAACACCTCCCCAACGCTTGCCAAGTCTGGCAAGGCTGATCGTGGAATCACACACTCCATACTCGGCAGCTAGTTCCACACCTGTTTTGCTTGACTGGCGAATAGCTAAGACGTCACGCCTAGTTAGGACAGCCCGGCCATTCTTCTCCCCCGGATGACCAACGGTAATGTGTCTACCCTTACTAAGCATATCTTGTGCGTTGTCTCCACCAGTCCCTATAAACAGGTGGTCCGGATTCACGCAGCCAGGGTTGTCGCACTTGTGACACACCAGGAGCGGTCCAGGCTGCTTGCCTGTTTGTAGGAGATACATAATTCGGTGGGCGTAGAACGTGCCGGACTTGAACAAGGTGCAAGAACCATAACCGTTTTGATTCCTATAAGCCAGCCATGGCCAACAATTATCTGGTCCACGCTTGTCTACCTTGAGCCAGAAGTTTCGCAATTGCTTGTCAGTCAGTTCGGGGATTAGTCTGTGGTTGCTCATATTACAAGTATATTTGCGCCAAGTTCGTTTGTCAAATAAATCGTTTGGACCCCGATAACCGTCACAACCACTTTGTGCAGATTTCGCTTGACATGGGTGGCGTTTGCATATAACATTGAGGTAGGTAGGGCGTAAGTCCATGCCCCAGCGCAGGTTGCAACCTGCTGCCGGAATAATCGGCACGGCTGTGTGAGCCTTACGATCCGCCCAGCCATTAGGACCCCGACAAGTGGCAGAGGTACGGAATGGGAGGGGGATGCCAACGAGCCGTAACTCGCGCCTTAGAAAGTTCGGTTGACTTTTTACAAATCGTCTCTCTCTGGGTTTCTAACCCACAACCTACAAGAACCAAAGATTCCAGTTTCTATCTCCCTAACCAAACAAGCTCTGTCAGTAATGGTCGAGCTTGTTTGGTTCTATGATTACCACCCCCTCAGGGGCATCTGTTCCCTGGGGTTAGACTACCGTAACCTGTAGCTTGTGGCAGCAACTACATGACCCCCATCAGCCATGATGTGGGTGGCAGGGCATCGAGAGTGAAACCGCCTTCACAAGCCGTCCGCTTACCCCCCCCCCCCCGACGCTGAATCTGGTGCCGCCACACCAACCCATCCGGACACCCCGTTGGTGAGCGTTATGCCAAGCTCGGCCAACTTAACGCTGTCGACTTCCAACCCACCTAAGTCCTCCTCACCCCAATACAGGTAGACCGGCGATTGAAGGGTGTATGGCCCTGAACCTGCGAAGGGCAGTCCCTTACACAGGGGGGTCGGTCAAGGTGGCTCCCATCGTTCCGCTCGCCCCTGACACACATCGCGCCCGATACAAACACTCCTTTGATTGCATGTAGGCCGTGACGCCTTCCTCTAGTGGCTCTGACAGCCAGCGCTGCACAGTGGTTACTCCAACTTGTTTCATTCTCAATCTCCTCTTTGCTTTGTTCTTATTCAACTTTGATGTATTAAAATGATGGGCAGCGGCTTGGGCGGCCCGCCAGTGACGACCCTGGACCCTGTTTTTACCACTCCCACCCGCCTAGCGCCTCCGGCTGCTGATAGTCAGCCTAGCGCTGGACCTGGAGGCCGGTCATTAGACCCCTCCCTTAATCGAAGATGCACCCGACGCATCGCGTCGTCTTTATCCGCGCCCTCTACGTTGAAACCATAAACCTTGTTACCCACTTTATGGGTCACAAATGCACACCACGGCAGGAAGGGTGGCCAATCTACTTGACGAATCAACACCACCTCCCACTCCCCTATCTGCCTGCGATCTCCCATGCGTTACCTGCCTTGTCAATATGGTCAGCGGCCTCATAAGCTGCCGTACTAGCGTCGATAAGCTCCGTAGGGAACATCTGTCCTATCACAGGGTTGAAAGAGGCGAGTGATTCCTTCGCCCTTCTTAGTCGGGTCATCAACGTCTCCTGCTCCAGGATGGCACTGTCCAAGTGGAAGATTATTCGCTCCAATGCTGTCTTGTCAATCATGCTTTCTGTTTCCTCCGATATGGATACCAAATGCCAGCCATCTTGTCAGACACGCTATCCAGATGATGTACGTTGATTTGTCGTCAAAGATGAAGCGTATGCGGCCAGCGCCGAACGACGGGGAACCAATGAACTTGGTCTCGCAGTCCAGCCCACCGAAAGGCCCCTCGACAGATATAGTGCCCTTGTCAATCATGCCAATTCTGCCTCTTCCTCTTCCTTGGTTTTCTCCACAGGCTCTACGTTCACCAGCTTGCGAACGTTCTCGATCTCGCTCTCCATCTGCTTAATCAGGCCGCAGAGAGCCAAGTCAGACGCTCGCCAGATAGCTTCGGTGAAGGCCTTCTCCATCGCCTTAATCCCCTCGGGCGTCACCCCCGTATCCAGCATGCAATCGAAGTGAGTCTTTATCATAGCCTCGACCGACTCGGCGCAGGACTGGGTTCGTCGCTCCCCAAGAGTTCCGATAGGGTCACTCATTAGTTTTTCTCCATCTTACCGCCACGGGTCATGTAAGCCTCAATGCCCCGCCGTGTGTCGAGGCACTTATCTGGTTGATTTACTTTGAGCATGGCGAAACCTACCTCGCGGGATAGACCTTCCGCCGCGTCCTCGATCTCTGCCACTGTCCCACCGTGCTTTAGAAGCCACTCAAAGTGTTTATTAGCGAGCAGGTGGATCGCCCGCGCCACTTCAAGCGAGGCGTAGGCACGGTCATGGACTGACTGTGACCCGGTCACTTTGTAGTTCTCCACTATCGTAAACTGATTCATTTGTTCCCTCCGGTTGTAGTGGGCGGGCGGAAGGGAAAAGCTGAGCCGCGTTGACATAGTCCCACGACTTTTTCAAGCACCGCAAAACTAATCGCACCCTGGCTTTTCCCTTTGATCCGTCCGACTATTCCCCACCAGTTGTCGTAGAGCCGCCCACTCTTACTGCGAGTGGGTTCGCGCTCCGGCTACTTTCCTCTGTCCCCAGTTGTCTCCTCCCGACCACCAACCCCCACTCACCACCCGCTCGTCGAGTCGCAGCGGCGGGATGAACAGGTAAGTGATACACTCGCAAACGCCCGGCGTCTGATTGTAAACTTTCAGTTTCGCACGGATGTACAGCGTTCCCTCTTGCTCCAGCACATCCAGTCGGGCCATGGTGTTGTCTAGGTCTCCATCCTTCACGGCGTAGATTTCACCCTTGGCCACATGCTCCATACTACCGTTACGGGAGCCGCCGGGCATCATCGCCGGGCAACCACCCAAGTCGAACAGGACACAACCTTTGATGTAGCCTACGTCAATAAACTCAGCGTGGGCTATTAGATGGTGATTACGCTGGCCGCGTTTCAAGGTTCCATAGACGAAGATGTAGTTCATTTGACATTCGGCTCACTAAAGTAATCGCTGATGAAGAGTGTGAAGACTTTCTCTTGATTGTGGGGGCCGCTGAGTCGATCCATGACTTCCGACAGGGTCATCGTTCCCTCTTTCACGGGGACGAAGATTCGGTCCCACTCAGGTGTTCCCTTGCCGCCCTTAGCACGGACCCATGGGTTGTAAATGGTCACGGGACCGGGACCAACATAGTCAAGGTTGTTGTAACGCATGGTGCGCGCCATCGTCACTGAATCACTTCTGCTCATAAACTGAGTGGCAACGCTCCCGCTGCGACCCGACCGATTGGACATTCCCCTCCCCCTAGTGGAGTTGGCTCTCGACTGTGTGAAGGCACCCCCTCTACTGGCCGTGCTACTCTCCACCCGTATGGCATAGTTGTATCGAGGCGTGGTAGACGCCGCTGACAATTCCTTGCCACGTCTCTCGGCTTGTCGATTCTGCCATTGTGCCCAGGTGGCGTAGTCAGCGTCAGATAGGCTCTCAACGAATTGAGGCACGGGACGTTGCACGCTTTGAGCGTTGGCAGTCACAACAAGTGCGAGGGTCATCAGGATGGCGGCTATTAGCTTTTTCATCATATGTCCAACTTCCTTTCGGCGGGGCGGCGAGGCGCGCTCGCAGCAATGAAATCGTCGGTTGCATCCATAGCCGCATCCCAGAGGCGACGAGCCTCGGCACACGAATCAGGGTCACTGGGGTCAACGTCGTAATCCTCGTAGGCTTTCGTCGCCTTATGGAGGTCCCCCTGCAAGTCACGGTAGTCAGTCACGGAAGGTTCGCGTGTCATAATCAAGAGCCTTATAATGTATTGAAGTGCCATACAATTCAAGTATATCTAACTAAGGAGCGGGTGTCAAGTCCGAATCTCAGCTTTTCTTACGGAGCCCCCACCAATAGGTGGTCGCGCAGTGCCTTGTAGAGTAGCACCTTGCCTCTCCTATGGACGGCCCATAGCAGTCTATCGGCGACGAACTGTGCCACTGAACCGACTACCCAACCACGGTTGGTCGGAGGCCCTCCGTGGAACCAGATGTATCCAACGTGGCCGCAGGCGTTTTTAAGGCCGCGACCAACGCAGTAATCCACGTAAGCCCGTCCCCCTGAGTCATGGGAGTCATCATATACCCGGTCCTGCAAGCATGTAGGCCACAGTTCCTCAAGCAAGACCAAGGACTCTGCGAGTGTTAGCGTTCGCACAAAAGTCAGAAGGCCGTGAAGGGCGGGCACCGACAGAAATCTTTCTTGTCTTGAAACTTCTCGCATACTCCACCGTCTTGAAAGCAAATGTAGGCCCCTTGTCGATAGAGGCTCGGATTACCCTGTCAATAACCATCGTTAGTAGTGTGCCCTTAAACTGCTTAGCCCCCTGTGGCCCGCCCGTGAAATAAACCGGATAGACATGGCGACAGAAGCGGGCATCAGATAGGTAGTCCAGCAAGTCACAAAAGGCGAACTGACGGTAGCCCCTGAACCGGGGGTCTTTCAATAGGACCGTGACCTTGTCGTACTGGAAGCCACCTAGGTTGCGGAGCAGTATCACCGCGTCCGTAACGGTGAAGTATTCCAATTCCTTTCGCCAAATGTCAACCGCCGTTAGGTTACTCATTTCTCTAGCCCCTCCATCCACGCGGCGATGGTCCCGTCGAAGTCCACTGCGATTCTCATTACTGATCCTCAACCTTTTCAGTGGCAACGCACTCGGCTTTCAGTCCTACCCAGCCACAAGACGTGCAAGTGAAAACGGTTTTCCCTTGCTCATTAGGTTCGCCAGAACCGACAAGCCCCGTCCCGTCCCCCTCCCACTTCCCGCCACAAACGGGACACGCGTGAATCACCCTCTTTATCTTAGCCATTGTCTTTTTCTCCGTGTTTGATCTTGTAAAATCCAGGCAGCAAGCATCCGCGAGCTACCAGTAACCGCAACGCTGTTTCCATGAGGCAAGAGTCCATTTTCATAAGCCTATCCATACAATCCTCAGCCTTTATCTCGAACGTTGGGGCGGGCCAATACTGACTGCCAGGGACACTAATCTCCGCCGGCTCGTCCTTTCGGAGGGCGAAAGCCCAGAGGTTTTGCAATACCTCAAGGTCCATCACGACTACCTGTTCCACGTCCATCGGGAAGCAATACTCTTGACACTGAACTTCGTCGCCCCACCAGCCACATAAACGGCACTCTATCCAAGAGCCGTTAACGTTGTGCTTTCTTCTTTCAGTGGACAAGATGCCTCGACCACGCCCATCCTTAGCACAGCGGGGGCATGTCTTAATGACAATCAGTTCGTTGTCTTCGTAGCTTAGCATTTCGATACACCTTTAGGTATCCTGGTGACGCATTTACATACTCGTAAAGCATGGGCATAAAAAGGTTGGGCCAAGGGGCTCTCTGGGAACACAACGTAAGGCATGGGAGCCGTTCCCAATTGAGGGTGCGTTACAGGAGGGGTAAACGCTGTCACCCTACCCACACGTTTCGGGTTCCCTATAAGCTGCACAGGGTCACCTATAAGGAATCCGTCTGCATTGTTAAGTACCATAATCACTCCAGTAGACGTCCAAGAACTCCCCGTCGTGCCCTTGCTCGCTGCGACACACCAGGAATCTACAGGCTGCGTCGTGACAACCAAACCGGGCCGCGTCGCGCCAATCAATTAAGTAGTCAGGCACGTCATAGTAGTTACCAGCTTGGTCAAGCTGCCGGAAGAGTTGCAAGTATGTTGCGCGCTCCGTTGCCCCGCTACGGCATGTGTGCCTGTAGGTGGCTTCCGTCGTCACAAGGTTGATGAATGTTATGTTAGGGTTAAAGAGCGGAAGCACACGGTACAACGCCCGTCGCCACCAAGAGAGCTTCCCCAAATCCCTCTGATGGCTGAGAATCTGTCGTAATCTTTTACTATATACGTGCTTTGGAGTCCAGTCGGGGGGCAACTTGTCCGGGTCAAGCCTTCTAATTCGTTGTAGCTCGGTCACATCTACGGTATCCAGCAACTCTCGGAACGAGCCAGAGAGGAGGATTATCCTACCATCTTTTGTGGGGCACCATGCCCCACTTACTCGTTGCTCGACTTGATAGTATACCGGCTTTGTCATGCGACCTCTATTGCTTGCAGTGTGCGTGCTGCGACGATTACACTACTGGCCAGCCCGTATAACTCAGGGTCTTCCCCGAAGAAAGGGCTTACGTCTTGACCATGCCGCCCTGTGCGGACGGTTTTCACTATCGCCCCCCGCCCGAACCTGTAGCTATGGTCTGGCCCCGGGACAACGATTTGCACGCTGCCCGGCAGGTGGGCAGTCATCTTGCGGAATTGTTCAAGCGTCATATCTCACTCCTTGTTAAGCCCCCCGCGCCGGGAATCGGACCCGGGTCAACACCCATATCGAGGGGCTGTGCTTACCAGTTACACCACACGGGGGTTGTTGGCGTCTATCTATATTATATCACGGATTGTCCGCTTGTCAAGTGTCAATCTGAATCCCGGACAGTGTGCCCCTCGTAGGAGAGCCAGTTCCCCTGCTCAGGGGTGAGACGCCCCTCACAAGACCAGGAATACCCACCCGGGCAGTTTCTAGGTTTGCCCTCCACACGGACCCAACCGAGGCGTTCTAAACTTTTGACCGACTTATCCAATACAAGCTCGGCTATTAGATCGTGATCCTCAAAGGCGCAGCCATACCACTTCGCCTCTGGACTAAGCCAGCCACAGGCAGTGTCATTGACTAAGTGCCCCGTCACCGACCAGTCAAGCTCAGTCATATGCTCCACGACCTTAGTGTCCAGGATGACGTCGCTCTTACTCTTGGGAATCATGCCGCCCACCATGTTCACCCAGTAGCTTTCGCTACCAATGTCCCGCACCCAGTATGCGGCTGACGGCCAGTAAGACGTGCCCAGCAAATGCCATTTCTGTTTCATCATCGTCCTCGATGCAAAGTTACGAATCTCCCCGTGGAAAACACTTTTCCACGGAAGGTGGCTATTGGTCGATCTGGCGTCCGCTTCAACCGCTGCCCCTCTGTTAGCTCAATGGCAGTTAGCATTTTACCGAACTCCCAGGGTTCGCAGGCATAGCGTCTGCTTGTTTTCACCCACAACCCGCAGGTGTTAGCCTCCAGTTGATAGAATTGCATGTTACTCATCCTTCCAGGTGTATACCCATAAACTCGGAGCCGGTCAACCAGAGACGATGCTCCAGGGAGTACACTTGCTCAAACGCTTGAATCACAACAGGGTTATGCACGGCGGCGATTACTTGCACGCCACGCTGTTCCAGGTTCTTAAACCGGGTAACAAGCTTCATGCACGATCTGATGCTAAGGGCAGAATCAGGCTCATCCAACATGGCAAGGAGGCCGTCGTCAGCGGCGTCTAACCCTTTAAGGATAGCTTCTACAGACTCGCCGTGGCTGGCGAACATCATGTTCACTTGGCCCATAATATCGTGACCAAAGTAGGCGAGCGTGCGAGGATTACCCTTCTCAAAGTCGAAGTAAAGGGACGTACATCCCTTGTCCGTAAGGACAACCGCCCTCTTATCCTTATTCTTCGTACCAGCATCTTTGATAGTCTCTAGCAAGCTGCTCTTACCACAACCCTGGTCCCCTACTATCAGGTTGACGCCGGGGCGAAACTCAAAGGTCTGACCCGCTTTGAAGCAACGCCAATCTTTGGTAAATGTCAGGCTTTTGAGCATGGCTCTTCTTTCATGCAGGTGTCACAGACTTTAGGAATAACGAAGGCTTGGAACCGGTGTCCCTTACCGGTGACTGGTTGGTTTCGCAACGCCTTGCCGAGCGACGGGTTGGCAAAGCCAAGCGGCACCGCCTCGCCACCGTAGGTAGCGTTCAAACCATCGTCGGCGTACTGGCCCCAAGAGGCTCCACATTCGCACTTCTTTGACTCGAAGCCCATCTTGAAAACGTCGCAGCACTCTTTGCAATAGATTAGTTTCATCGCTCCGGTCCTTCGTACTTTGTTATCTCAACTGTTGGCATCCCTCGCAGCCAGGGCGGGTCGGTTTTCTTCTGCCTCTTCTCAGCCTCTATCGACCACTGCGACCTATCTCCGTTCACCTTGCCATTTGCGCCGAACGTCGGCACAGGGGTAGTGTTGCGGAAATCTTCCTGAGCCTTCTTCTTAATCTGCATGGAAAGAGCTTTGGCTAGGCGATTCAACAGCCCATGCGTTATCATTTGCGTATGAAACTCCATCCTGTGGTCACACTCACCTTCCACCAGAGCTAGTCCTAGCATCTTGGTGTACTCGGCCAAGTCCTCAATCTCGCCCCAGTTTTGCAGGGGAATCTTGATCGTCAGGTCATACTCGCCATAAGTATCAGCCATCACTCTTCTCCAACGCCCATAGTAGGGCCGCTCTCATAAATGTGAATTGCATGGACGCCCCGCTGGCGCGGCCACTGTAAATGTGGTCCTGCACGACGACATGGTAGTCACCCCACTCAGCGTCGATGCTGAAACGGCACCCCATCTTCTCCATGGCGGTCACCACTGTGAACAGCAGCATGTTTGTCCCTTGAGAGGGTTGCCAATCGTGATCCCAGCAACGGCGCTTCGGCTTGGTGAAGCAGTCAAGGTCATTAGGGTCTACCCAGCAGCTTATCCCTCCGGACTTGGCCCTCACCCAACCCATAACATAGTGAGCAATCAAGGCGTCTGCGGCTGGTCCGGGGCGGAGCCCGTCGATGATTTCCTTGGATAGTGGGAGCATGCTTTTCCTTTGTTTTGTGTGTAGCAGCGGGTAGGGTGGAGAGGAGTCGGACCCCCATCGCCGGATTGGTAATCCGCCGCTCTCCCGATTGAGCTACCACCCCACAAGCCATCGTGTGACAGAAAAAACCTATGACAATCGTCCCGGGCGGGAATCGAACCCGCAGAGCCTATAAGGCGACTAGATTACGACCAGCCTGGACTCTAAACCATTGTCCAGCCGAGGAACTCTCAAGGACCTTTTCATACGTTGACTTCACCACTGCTCGACCAACGGGCTACGTGCCCATCGTTGTTATCTGTAGCCTTCATGGCGACACCTTGCCGCCCGGACTCAAGGATCGGGATGATTGAGTCGCCCACCTGAACGTAGTCCGTCACCTTCTCACCGCCCTCATAGTGGCAGAGTAGGTCGTCACGTTCGTAGTGGCCGTCTCTCTCATCCCCAAAAAACTCTTTTTGTTTGTAGCCGCCAGCGTCGGGGCGGCGTGATTTTAGTTGGTCCTTAATGTGTGCCGAGTTTTCTGGATCGAAGGCCATAAGCCAATCCAGGGATTGATTCTCTCGGCAGGCCATTCGCAGCAGGCGGTCAACGGTGAACATGGCGAGCGAGCCTTCAAACATCTTAATTCGCCCTGGCCCTCCCTGGAATCTGACAGGCACGCTATTAGCCATCGCAGCATCACTCACAGCGGAGTTTATCGAGCTTGCCGTCGTCCAGAACTTTCGCCACCAGAGTTGGTGCGTGTCGCTCTTACAGCACCACAGCACCCACATAGCTTCCCCCACTGTCCAGAACTTAGACAGAAAAACCAGTTCATTTACGGTGTGTTTGCTAAGCATAGGACGCTATCTTCTCTGAGTCGCTCCAACCCTTTGTTGATTCTTCAAACAGTATTAGGTCACAAAGCATGGACAGCACAGTGCCATCATACCACTTGGAGTTCTTTGGGGGGCCACCGAAGAAGCGAATGGCTCCGAACTCGGCACAGCTTGTATGCATCAGTTCAGTTTCCCACTCCGCCCCAGCTTGCTTAGGCGTCCACCCTCGACCACCCCACATGAAAAACTTATTCGGCGCTCGCTGCTCTACGCAAAGCATGGCTGCATTAACAGTGAGGTTCTTGAGTTGTGATTTCAGCACGTTGATGTTTGTCATGGCCTCTGTCTCCACTTAAAGTATATCAGAGTTAGGAGATTTGTCAAGCCTTATCCGTGGTATATTCCTCTAGGTGCAGGCCTGTGGCCCCTCAAGCAGAGTCATAACTGTGATTCTGTCCATTAGGAGGGTGAATAGGCTACCCCTTTGGACTCCCCACATGCTAGGTGGTCCGCCGAGGAACTCAATAAGCCCCAGCTTGGTGGCAGGATTAGGGGCGGCACATAACCAACCGCCCCCCTCATACCAACCTCCTTGGTTAAGAACCTTGGCAGGCGTGCAGCGGGTGTACTTCTTGCCCTCAGGCTCGCAGACCCGGTGAAAGGTATCGTCGGCGCAACCCATTCTTGCCAGGGCTTGGCACGCCTCGACGATGGTTATGTTTTTCAGCTTTTTGTAGTAGTGGTTGAGCGTCTCCCCTGTGAAGCTCCGGCGGCAGGGCTTCCCAGTGAGGGTGGACCGGACACCTGACACGGTGAACCCAGCTTTAAGTCCGTCGCCTCCAAACCAGATAAGAGGACGCTTGTCATTATGCGATCCAATAGGAGTGTATGCAGACTTCCTTTGAACACCTTTGTATGCCCTGGAGCCATGGGTGGACCACCGACAAACGAGATCGGCACGAGTGTCGAGGACCGGGTTATACGAAGGAACCGTGTTAATTCGCGTGCTGGTAGCCATCGTTTATTCCAGTGAACCCAGGTGTTGCGATCAGTAAGTAGCTCCAGATAATGTATAGTCTCACCCAGCGTAGGGCGGCGTAAGGCGTTAAACAGCGGGTAGCATATGCGCGCCACAGGGCATTTCTGGCTCAGTCTCTCTATTTTCTCGACCACTGTTAAGCACCTTTAGGAACTTGTCTACGGTATCGTCGTAGCCTACGGCTACACAGTAAAAGAGCTTGTCCAGAAGCAGGGTTTGGAAAGTCCCTCGATGCCAGTTGGCATCGTCAGGAGGTCCGCCCCAAAACTGGATAGCCACGCCGTCCGCTGGCTGGCTGGCCATCCGAGGGTCGCAAGCCATTTTCACAGGGGAAGTAGCAGCATTTTTGTACAGTAACTCATGGTCGCCACAATCGAAGATATAATTAAGGTATCTGACGGCGCGGGCCACCGTAAGGTGTTCCATGGCCGCGCGCCCGGCTTCGATATTTTCCAAGTAAAGACTGCTCTTACGCCTGGACCTCGATCCTGTGTTTTTGGTTGTGTGTAAACTCATAGTCGCTCTCCTCTAGGTCCAGGCCAGTCAGGCCAGCTACGGCTTCCGCTCCACGCCCTATCACTTCGCACATTACTCGGTCGTCGAGCATCGTTTGCAAGGTTCCTTCATACCACTTCAACTTGTTCGGGGGTCCGCCCCAGAACCAAAAGATTGGACTCTCAGCAGCAAAGAGGTCAGATACGCCGGGAAAGTAGGCCTCATTACTCAAGTCCCATATCTTCCATTTCGAGCCATCGTGATGGAAAATGTCTCTGCGATAGCCCAAGGCGTCAAGGATGCACAACGCGCCCGTGATTGTACTGTCGGTAGTGCAGGCACGGATGGACCTCATATACCGCCCGTGCTTCATGGCTGGCGTCTCGACCTTAGGCTGGTTCAGCTTGTTGATAACGTTCATCACTTGTGTATCCATTACACTCATAGGAACCAAGGCCTTGCATGTTGATATGTAGTTGTCGTTCATTACAAGTATACTTCCTATTACCGCTTTGTCAAGTCCTTAAAACGGAACGCCCACCTGACGGAGACTCATGCGAGGGAACTTAGCTCTTGTCAGCCGCACTATACTACCAACGGGGTATTCATCATCCCTCAAGCACTTGCACAGCTTAGTACCGGAATTAGCCGACACAATTCTTCGGGCAGTTATCACTGCCTCACGGCCATCGTGCGATATGAGTGTTTCCTTGATAATGTCCTTCAAGGCTGTTTCCTGGGCGGTCTCTATGATCCAGCCCCAGTCTAGCATCGCCACCTTCATCCCTCGGTAGAAGTCCAACTGCCAGCTTTTCAACTCCATGACTGACGCTTCGTGGTTCCCAACAACGAGCTTATAGTCAAGGATCGAGACCATACCCTGTTCGTAGTGGTAACGCACGTTGTGAGCTAGGGTACGGGCATCCAGATACTTAATGGTGCGAATACGCATAGTAAAAAGGCGATCAGCTTTGCGGGCTGATCGCCAGAACCTTTTTTGGGGGGCGGGTTTTATGTCTTCTTCTCTTCACGGACTCGGGCCAACCACTCGGCGTGTGTCTCGACCCGTTGCTTGTACATTTGCAGCGTCTCTTCAATCCACTCCTCATGCTCATCGTGCCGCTCGCCGCATGAGCAGACGCCAACAATCAGATCGCAACTGGTGTCGAATCGCCGCTTACCAGTGTGGGCCATACGCCTTTGCCACTTTGAGGGGTACTTCACAAACTGGCCTTTGTGGCCAAATCGCTTCAAGATCGTCAGTGGTTTGGCCATGTCTATTAGTTCTGCACAAAAGTGTTGTTGGTTAGGCGTCTATTCAATTATATCTCGGAATCCACCATTGTCAAGTGGTTTCCACGCTAATCTACCAAATTACCGTCGCCATCGAACTGGCGGCACATGCCGAAGTTGAAGAAGTACCATCTGTTGAAGTGGCGAATGGTCTCCGCCGTGGCAACTTCCCTCAGGTACGCCTCCACTTCCGCCCATGTCGAGAAGATCATCTGGTGAGGTAGCATGGAGAGCAACCAATTAGGCGTATGCTCTTTCCCTTGCTCCATATGGACAATGATCGGCTTTTTCTGCCGGTTGGCCAGGGAGATTTCCTCATAAGTCCCACAGGCGTGGGTTTCCAGGTCTATGTTCACTACGGTGAAGTCAGTAATGTCAACCATGCGGAGGTCGACGCAACGAACGGGTTTCATCATTTCCGACGCCGCCGTGAACTCCCCTCTCGCCTTCATGGCGTTCACTTCGATCCGCATCTTAGTGTCTTCAATTCCAATGTCGATTGGCTTGTGTGAGGGGTCGAACCAGAATACTCGTAAATCACGGAGGTCACGTTGGAGGTTGATACGCCACCCCTCCCCGCCATCGTCCGCGCGGTCCATAGCCCCGCACAGGTAACCCCGCATACCAAACAATCGGTTCGGGTTCCCCGTCAGCATGCCGGGCACACCAGAGTTCAACGATATTGTATCAGAAGCGTAAGGCATACTATTCTCCCCTTGTCTTTCCATTGATTAAAGTGACCAGTATCCAGGCTGCCCCGAGCAGTGAGAGTGCGCCAATCAGTACGCACAGCACATAAGGCCAGCATAGAGCAGCCAGCAGTCGCTCATAGCCTTCAAGCGTCTGCCCCTGCGGCCCTTGAAAGAGCCCTGCCCAGTTGAGCGCCAAAGCAATCCCGAGCCACCCCACTAACAAACAGGCAGAGACGGTCATTTCACGTCCTCCAAGAACTTCTTAACCCGCGACACACAGGCACCATAGGTATGAGTGTCGGTACAGCCCCATAGCACACCTACAAGCTTCCCGTTCATAACCATCGCACCACCTGAGTCTCCAGATCGAACCGTAGTCTTAACCGCCATGAACCCAAGATGTGTGAAGGAACTCAATGCCCCGCTGCTGGCCTTATAGTCTCCGGAGCCATAACCTCCAACAGTAATAACGTCTCCCGTAGCTGGTCGGTCGCCCAACGGGAGCGGCGTAACATCAACCTTCTCTATTCGTATGGCTGCCAAGTCCCACACCTTGTCAGTCTTGACAACTTTACCTTCACAGATAAGGCCGTCAGGAAACTTGACAGTGATCTTGCCGTCCTTTGCCCGGTCCCGGACGACGTGATTGTTGGTAATAATCAAGTCTCCACGAATTAGCGTACCCGTGCCTGCCGAGAACGCCCCATCTGTATCCTGCACGACGACGCGCACGGCTTGCGGAATGGGTGTATCAGCCGCGTCGACGGGCACCAGCATCATAAGAGCTAGTGCGAGTGTTGCGAATAAGCGTTTCATCAGTTTTCTCCTTGTTAAGTTTCTCTAGTTGTGAGATACGTCGCTCTGTCTCTGAGACTCTTCCAATCACTAGATTGATCGCCACAGCCAGCGTGTAGTATGTGATGGCCGCCATAGCTGCCACAATAGCTATTGCGGCGACGAGACAGCTAATGATAATACTCATTCTTCTACTACTCCAGTCTTGTGAATGCAGTCGACACGGGCCTTGGCCTTCTTTGCCAACTTATCAAGTTTGACGTATACTCTGTGGTCGACTTCAAGGCGGACAAGGGCGTGCGCACGGGCCATGTAACCTATGCCATCAGCATTGAGGCATGTCTGAGCCTCATAAGCTCTCATCCCGGCCCGGTCGGCTATCTCTTGCAACGCGACGTAGTGATCTATGCAAGCGGCCGGCACGATGGAGTCAATGGCGGAGGAAAGTTCCCCGGCGGTGGTCCCTCCGCCGGCAGCCTTCCTAAGCTCAGCTACTACCGTGGCGATTTCGTAATGGTTCATTTCTACCACTGATGCCCTTCCCCTGTTATGGATTTACTCAAATCACTGTAAGCTCTCCTAACGAGCCTGAGACGCGGGGCGCCGCAGACAGTAACCGCTCCAAGACCCATGATCTCCCGCTCCAATGTTTTCAATGAGTCTAAGACAGCTTCTCTCATGGCTCTTTGCGCCTCTAGGACGGTAAAGCATGCCCCTCCCTCGCTGCTAGACCGGGAGAGGGCGGATTCGGAATCCAGCCAACTTCCGTCGATGTAATTCATTTCACGGTCACCTATTTGTGCGCGAGCAGTCATTTCTTCTTCTTCTTTCTACGTGGCTTGTACGAAGGGTTGGCGTGCTTCTCGCAGGCTGCCTTCGCCGCTTTTAGTGTCCGATGCCGTGGCTTCTTCTTCATGTCCACGAACTCCCACATGATCGTATCCCGTTCGGCGACATACATCAGCATGCAGGCCCGGTAGCAGGGCGTCATGGTTACGCCCTCGACCTGATCCCTCCACGAGACTCGGTACTTGCCGCGACCGGCTTGCCACTCTTTGTAGTGCTTCGGGTCACGGCTTGTGGGTATCCGTCTCCAATTCATTTCCCCCTCCGTTGTGTCTCTCAAGCTCAGCTTGAGGTCCGCTAGTTCTGTTGAAACGTTTTCTTACTGCGTTCAATTCTGCGAACGTGATTACCTTATCTTCCATGGACCTACTGATAAGCTCGTTGGTATACTCATTGTCCATATCAAGCACTTCTTGATAGTGCCCCGGGCTTATCTCCTTGTCATTGACAGCGGTGCCCACAATAAGGGCGATAGCCATAGCTGCACAGAGAAACAAAACAACGATACATCCTCCTCCATTACCCATCTTTCTTCTTCCCTTTCTTCCGTGGTCTCATGCCTCGGAAAAACCGTGAGTGTGCTGGTGAATATCCACGCATGTGAATGGCGGGGACATTCAAGCTAAAGGGCCGGTCAAGCACGGCCCCACACTTGAGGCAAAAACCCTCCTCCAACATCGCCTTGCCTTCGGCCACAGACTGTCGGGCCTCGAACGTGTGGTTACAATTGGTACACTTGTACTTATACATCGGCATAGTTATTCTCCTAGCTTGGCTACAACGGATCGGTCAGGGCGTCGGACCGTGACGCGCTTCCCAATGGGGGTAGTGCCGCTCACAGTGTTTTCGTCGTCGTTTATATCGGTCACAGTGAGCCGCTGCAAATACATTCTCGAACCCCGGCGAACTGGATACACCAGAGTGTCACCAAGCTCAATCTCACGGCAAAGGTAATCAAGCATCACTTCTCCCAGGTAAGGTCGTCAGTTTTAAGCAAGTCATGTTCGGCGGCAATTTCCTCGCAGTAGGAGGCGTCCCGCTCAATTATTATGCAAGGGTTGCCCGTCGTTGCGCAGGCGCGGGCCATCGTTCCCGTCCCGCCAAACATATCGCAGGCCGTGTCCCCCTCACCGCAGGTGAGGCGGATGCAGCGTTCGTACAGCCCTTCGTTAAGTTGTGTTGGGTGCCATTTTCGTCGCTGTTTGCTGTTGCCCGTAACGCGGGGGAAATCGAACACGTCACTTAATTGAAGCCTTCTAGTGACATGCGCCCATGTTTTACCACTCTTTATGTTGCGAACCGTAGTATCAGTCACGCCATACTGAGCCGCAAGATCGCGGGCGGAGTCGGCTGATTGATAAATGGTTAAAACATCTGATTCCATTAAAGTAGCGTTCAGATTAAGCTCACCTACTGGCGGGTGGTATTGCCTACCCTTCGCCACTTTGTCATCTGAATTATCCTCGTCAGTTCCCAGAAATAAATGTGCTGGGTTACAACAGCTAGGGTTATCGCACTTGTGCAAAACAAGCTGACCTACTGGATCAGTCCCATAAGTTAATCTCCATAGCAGTCTTGTCACAGTGTAGACTTTGCCGCCACGACCGCCGACCCGAAAACGACCGTAACCCCTCCTCTTACTGCCAGTCCACCCCCAGCAATCTGACTCCCCCCTCTGGCTAATCTTGGCCAGTATATTTTGTATGTTTCGAGGAGACAGGGTGGGGATAGGTAGCAACTCTCTGGTAACTTGAGGGGTTGTTATGACGTCGCCCGGCACTCGTCCACGCGGATCGGCCCGTTTGTCGCCATTCAACTGCCTCCAGGACGGCACCCTGATAGCGTTGGGGTACAGAGTGGTGCCGGTGCGCATTAGGCGCAGTAATGGCCGGTGGTTGTTGCCTAGGTCGGTTTGCCGGGCCTGCCCGAAGGTGAAGGTCTGCACGCATGACTTCGCTTCCCATTCTGTGTTAGCTACTAAAAACTCATAGGCCAAGTGCCCCATCTGGCAAGTATACCGTGAGTTGTAAGAAATCCACATTACGTCGCACGCCGCCGTACCCAACCAAATCACCTGACGGAGGAAGTTGGCATACTCCATCGCCGTTAGCTTATCTTTGTAGTCGGCGTACTTGAGGCCGATGTTGTCGGGCGGGTCGGCGAAGACCATACACACGGAGTCTAACCGGGGCATAGCTCGTCGGAAGTCGTCGTTTATCAGAGTAATCATTCCCCGATCTCTTTCATCGCCGTTAGGAAGGCGTCTTCATCTTCTGACGTCCAGGTGCCTTTGAACCTTTCATTTTCACGAATGGTCTCGTAGACGCCCATGAAGTAAGGTTCGTCATTAGCCACAACAATGAACGGCTTCTTCTTTATGAGCAACTTGCCGGCGCGGCAGCGTAATATATCTGACGCACCGATGCAGAAGTCTTCCAACGCCCATCGTGGCAACCGTCTAATAGCTTTAATCATCGCGTCGTTCATTGTCTGCTCCCCAGATGATAAAGTTGGGTTCCGAGCCTATCACGGCGTTAATCAGATCGTAGGCATAGTTACAGATTTCTTCCATGCCTTTATAGTTGATCTTGTCAGCGTCGTCCGTAGTCCGATGGTAGTCACGATGCAGTCCAGTGTGGAGGAAGGCTTCCTTCACCCCTGCCCGCCGGAACGGAACTTGGTCACTGCCCGACTCACCGATCAAGGTGATGCCACGGGCAAGCGGATGCTTCTTGTATAGCTTCTCTAGGATCGGAGGGAGGTCAATGTCCACTACAATGAGACCTGAGTTCTCACGCAGCCGACCCACCATGTCAAGGTTCAGCATGAACACATGCTTCTTAATACTAGGACTGTCTTTAGGCAGTGTGGGGTTGTTGACGTAGTAGCTGGACCCGATGTAGCCATCTTCCTCACCAGTATACCACTGGAAAGCAATGGTGCAGCACGGCTTAGTTCCTCTGGCAAATCGCTTCGCCAAGCCAAGCACGGCGGCAGAACCGGACGCATTATCATCCGCCCCGTTGTATACTCCAGCCCGCCCTACACCTGTATGATCCAGGTGGGCGCCCACAACAATCACGTTATCAGGATTCTCTCCCTCGATCCAGGCGATAACATTCTTGCACGGGAATCCCTTACGCCGGGGCACCGCTTGGTACTCTACTTGCAACCCAGCCTCTTTGCACTCGTTGTAGATGTACTTGGCGGCCTTGGCGTATCCCTCCGAGCCATCGTCACGCCCTTCAAGAGCATCAGACGCTAGGAACGATACATAGGTCTTTAGTTCGTTGGCGGTTTGTGCCGTGCAAATAGATGCAGCAGCAAGAACCAGCCCACACACAATACTACGAAACAGTCGCATATCTCTCTCCTTTTTAAGTGTCGTTTCTTGAAGACCTTCTCTCACCGTAAGTCATAAGGCTCTGAGCCGCAGCAATGTCCATTTCTGTGAACCGCCCCTGGCTCACAATGTCCAGTTCTCTATATTGCCCCCACTCGACCCGCTCACCCCCCGCGTCCGCTCGCGTCACAATCTCCCTCATTGGTACGATGGTGTTATCTCTTTGATTTTGAGGAATCGGCCCACGGCCACTGGACGGTGACGAAACTTCCACTGGACGGCACCGACCGGGTCCGGGTCGAGCGGGTCGACCGGGTCCGGGTCGAACCGCATGCGGGGGCTCGTCACACACCGCTTGCTCCCTACACTGGGTTTCAACGACTGCGTGCCACTCGAATATGTTGTCTATGGGCCGCTCAGGCGCGTCTTCTACCTCACTGTTCACCATCTGATGGGGGTAAGGGCTACTTGCCGTGCCCACGCCCATGTCGCCAGCCGAATACGCTGTATGAGGGATTTCGTCGGCAGTAGGCTGCATGGGCGGCACAGTTTCGGTGCCGTCTATGTTATGGATTCTGATTGCTCTGACGGTATAGGGACCGGGCACGTCCACAACTCTCGGCGCGGTCAGGCTGAATTGAGAATGTCGATTCGTGCCAGTCTGTATCACTACCTCGGTGGCGTTGCTGTACCGATTTATACTTATAATGCGTACACGACTATGCTCGGGGAACGGCAGAAGCATTTGCCCGGAGGCGGTGTTAGAAACGTCCCACCAACGGCGTTTTCGCAGGTGATCCCACTGAGTAGGGACAATATCCAGATCATCCCCTGCCATGACCAATTGACCACCGCCCATGGCCCCGTGACCATAAACTATGGATATGGGGTAAGAGCGGAAGCGGTCCGAACGCGATCGACCTTGTTGCTGCAAGAAGTACAGACACTCACGCACGCCCTGAGGGGTATTGGCAGTGTAGGTATTGTTTATTGCTGTTAGTCCTGGCATTATTGCCACCCTAGGTATTGCTTGAGTTCGGTAATGTTCGCCGCCGTTAGGCCGTGAATCCTGAGGGCGGATAAAGTGTTTTCAGTCACTTCGCCCCCTGTCTGGTACACCAAGGTCCGTGGGCAGCGTCGATAACGGCCGTCGCTCCGTCTGGGGACGGCTATTTCGATCTCGAAATAATTGTCACGCGACTCAAAATAACTGTTGGTAAGGCGGGGCCGAAGGAACCCTGGAAACGGCAACATGCGTTGCCTATCACCCTTAGGGTGGCGCGCCCACCACCTACGGCTTGCAGTTAGTTCGTCTCCTACACTCAATCTGTTCCTGCCATACCCAACCATGAAAGACAGGGTGGGGTGGAGCCCTAGATTGTGATGGGCGAAGTAAAGCAACTTCAAGCAGTGCGGCATGTCCGCCAGCACAAGAGCCTCTGGCAAGGTGTTGATGATATTAAGCATACTCAATTGTACTTGCTAATCGTCAGTTTGTCAAGCGGTTTCCGCCTGTTTCAGCAAATGTTTTTCAACTATCTCTGCCCAGTCTCGCTGACAGGCGTTGATACAGGTGTCATAACCGCGACAGTCTGGATTAACCTTACAAAACTCTTCCCAACACTCTCCAGTCCAGAAGAGGTATACGCGGCTCGCCCGCCCTCTAATAACGTCACCTAAGTTGGACATAAACTTCTGCTTAGCTAGTTCATCCTCCCACCCGCACACGTCGCAGCAGTACAGGCTGAATGGTCTGTACCTCAACTGGAAGGGTCTAACCTCCCGCTCAAAGTCAAACCGGGCCGCGTACTGCAACAGCGTCTCTTCAATATGGTCATACGCATGAGTGGCGTTTAACCAGCCCTCGGAGGGCGTCCCTCCTCTGTCATCGACAAATAGGCAGGCTCTATACGTTTTTGTTGGTGCTATATCAATCATCGTCTACACGCCTCACTACTAATTGCAACTCGGGAACATACTTTCCCGTTTCATATACGTCTCCGTCGTCCACGTAAGGGACCATCAAAGTCATAACGGGGACTTCGTTAAGTTGGGCGTCGGCGGCAAGTGTCTCAAACAGTTGGACCATGCCCCCGCCTCCGATCCTACCCGCCTCTATACGCGTGATGCTCGGCTCATGCAGGATGCTCACTCGCCACCCCCTGCCCCGCCCAGAACGCGGGCGAACTGGAAGCCGTCACACATACTGCCGTACATGCAGTATTTGTCTTTAAGGATCGGCTTAACAGGTCTGTACTTCCGAGCCATCAGCCACGCGCTAACGTCATCAGGGTGGCCAGGGAAGCACTTGATTTCAGGAACGGTGAAGACTGCTTCCTTGATTGCGGCTGACCGCATATCACTCTCGACCCTATTCAGCAGGAGGGTGGCGAATCCCTGACCACGGTAATAAGGCTTAGTGGCCAGCTTTATGATCTCGGCCCCCCCCTCGCTGGGACGCCCCCGCCAAACACACATACTTACTGGTTGGACCTTTAGCGTAGCAATCAGCAAGGTGTAATCCTCGTCATTGCTTATCTCCCGCCACTTAGCTATTGTCCACGGATAGTCATAGCCCTTCAAGTCAATGTCCAGCAGCGAATTGACGTCTCTGACTTGGGCACGTCTTATAGTTGGTTTCATCGTTTCCTGAACCTCATTCCATTTTCTCGACGGATTCCGCTCACCCAGGCTTCGATAGAGTCGTCGTTAGCATATATCGCCATAGCCTTGGATTCCATTTCCAGCAACTCTTGCCGCTCTTGGCTGTCTCCCTTTGACATGTCGCGGAAGATATGGTCAGAGTTTACAATTTCCCAGCAACTTGTCAATCGACACACCAACTCCTCCTGCCACGCCTCTTGTATCCGGCAGCGGTGGTTTGCGATTCGCAGCAGCGGGTATTTATCCGCTCTGAACTTGGCTGCTATTTGCTCCATACAAACGATTACGTCCTCGCCGCCGACCGGCTCATCAAGCATCCAAGAATAGATGCAAAGCTGGTCTGCCCAGTCGGGGCATGTCTCGTGCAGGTAGTGGGAGCCAATGTCCACGCCCTTGTGGATCATCTTACTGTATCCAGGGTGGGACTTTCCGTTTGATCGGCTCGCCTTAGCTTCGTCCTCGCCCCAGCCGTCTCGGATGAGGGAGTAATACTTGTAAGGCGTGGCCCCGTGCTTTGAGCAAAAGCCGTTCACCTTCCAATCGAGAATAACGTGCGCGCCGGACTTGTGGATGTAGCGGCAATCGGGCAGGCCCATGAGGGGAACGCCGTTAATCTTCTTATCCGCCCGGAACTCAAACTGAGGATCGAACTCGCTCGCCTGTAAATCGGCCAGTAGATCATCATACGCTCCGCACGACTTGTAAGCGTCGAAGACATACCCGCCAGCACCCATGCAGAAGTCGCGGTTCTGCGATTCTACTTGATTACAGAAGATGGTGTCAAACTCAAACTCTGCATTGGTCCCAGGACCGAACAACGCGGAGTATAGTTCAGCCTTAACAAAAGCGTCAAAGGCCGAGCCCATCCCCATGTAATTCTTTTGCTCCATCCTTGGCGCACGAACCTCTGCCAAGTGCTTTAGGAAAAACTCTTCCCTATCGCTTTCCCATAGGCCAAGCGACGAAGGTGATAGATATTTAGGTTTTCGCATTATTTACTCCCTGTGCTTCCGAACCTGCCAGCACCGCGAATCGTGCGGTCCAAGTCGTCGACCTCTCTAACGGACCAGTCCTCAACCTTGTAGAATAGCACTTGGGCTACCCGCTCCCCAGCGGGGACAATCGTGGTTGTTCCGCTCATGTTGTAGAACGCTACCAACCATTCACCGCGATAAGTTTGGTCTATCACACCTGCAACGACGTGAAGACCTTGGTTCACGGCTACGCCAGAGCGGTCACAGAGGCGGGCAACGTATCCCTCGCGGAAGTCACAAGCAATACCAGTGTGTACCAACTCACGGCACCCTGCTTCAATTATCACTTCGTCCAGTGAGTACAGGTCATAAGCCGCATCACCGTCTCTCTTAACAGGTAGTTTGGCTCTAGGGTCTAGTTTCTTTACTCTAAGCATTGTCGTCCCCCATTAGTATGTCGCAGAACACTGCGGGCATATCGTGTTTAAGTTGTTTGCAAATGGCAGTAGCAATATCCCTAATCTCCCATTGAGCGTGTTGATCCGTGCGAATCCGCAGGAAGTGTCTCCATTGCCGTAGGTTGTACGTTACGGCAATCTCGGTCTTGCATGAGATCGGCAACGAGTAACGGGCGTCTTCGGGCGGCACACCGTCATCTAATTCTCGCAGATATTCACGGTAGCACGCCTCTTGGTTCTGTAACCAGAAGACTTGCCTCTCGGAGAGGCGGGTGACGTCCCCGCGATAGATGCTGGGAGGGAGCCCAATCCGCTTCGGGCAAATGACCTTCAAGGCCCCTACCTTGCCGTAGTTCACAAACCGCATGCTCTCTTGACTGTAGGCACCTATGCGATGCCTAACAAGTTGGTGTGAGAAAGCTCGACTACCAATCATCATTATGGTGATGTTGGCGTGTTCCAACACGCTCTCATGCCTGTTGCGGCAAATGTTCTCTACGAACTTCGATGCTGAGTCGTCAGTGATTTTGTCCTCAGACTTGTAGCAAATCCGCCCGCACCGCTCCACAAGTGGAAGCAAATACTGGTGCATCTGCCACGTCTCGTCAGGAATGTAAAAACAAGGTTCAACGACTTCGATCATGGCAGCCAAACCTTCCCGTCAAACAGATTCTTCACGCCGCCGATTTTGGCATCGAGGTAGATGAACTCTACCTCGCCTGAGGCAAGAATATACAACCCCTGCTCGACCAACCCCTGCCACCGTGGCGGCGTCATATCGGCTGCTTGCTTATGCCCAACCACCCTCTCAATACCGGAGAGGACAATCGCTCTCGCACAATCAGGGCAGCAGGCCCAGGGGCAGATCATTGTCAAGCCGTGTGTGGCCACGCCTCTCGCGGCGGCGTCATAAATCGCTGCCCGTTCCGCATGTTCAGTGATGGTATACTTCCACGGGCGTTTATGATTTGCCGAAACTCTGTCGTCGAAGCCCGGCACAAAGTGGTTCACGCCGTGGGCGAGGTCGAGGGGGTCAATTCCCTTTACCAGTATCGCAGCATTTTTCGTGCTTAGATCATTACTCTCCCACGCACGGTCATAAGCTCTCGCCATCATCATTTCGTAAAACTTTCGTTCAGTATCAGTCACCACAGCTACCTCCCTTTGTTATTTCGCAGACGTTTGCAGCCTCTTCCACTAGCTCGGCCCCTTCATGGGCCACGGCCTCTTCATAAGGCACCGGGGTGAGTGGCTGGCCCATTCGACCACCATCAGGGTAGCAAGTGATGCCACGAAGTTGTGGTAAGTAACGCATCAGCATTGAGCCAAACGGTCGCAACGTGTCTCGATTGTTTAGTTCGGTCCCCCAGGCTGGTAGATTGACCGTGCTGCTAATGCAGTGGTCAACGTAACCCTGTAGCCAAGCCTGGAAGGCCACCCTCTTCTCCACGTCCCTCGCCAGGGTGTAAGCGTCCTCAATCTTGCCCGGCTCGATGCCGGAGTCTATGAGACGCTTCGCACAGGGATCGACAACATACTGGTAGTAGTATTGGTCGCCCTTCAAGTAGCGGCGTCTGTAGGCTACACAGAAGAGGGGGTCCCCTCCCCCGGTCGTCTCCGCCACGATCCCCGTTGTACCATTCGGGGCGATTGCTCGTGTCCCCTTCGGATGACTCAGTTGCCACTCGTCAGCCCATTTATTCGCTACCCGACCGGACTTGGCGTATGCCGCAAGCCATGTACCTAACTCTTCGTCAGGGGCGTAGGTCTTGCCACGGGAAAGCAGCCACTCGTGAACGCCCATGAGGCCTAGCCCGAGACGGCGATTCTTACTACGCACCCGGTCAACGTCACTATAAGGTACATCAGAGTAAACAGTACCGGCCAGGAGGAAGGCCGTGGCACAATCGACAATGTGCTTGAACTCATCCAGGTCTTTCACGGCGGAAAGGTTGATCGAGCCTAGGTTGCAAATGTCGTCGGTGTCGGCGCTGCACAATTCTGAACAAGCATTTCGCAGCGTCTCTCGCTTATTCTTGCCAACGTTGACGGTAAGTCCCGGATCACCAGTCGTTAGCATCTGCTCAATCACGGCCCAGTAAACACTGTGTGCTAGTGCATGCTTAGGGCGCTCATCATCATGGTAAGCCGCAAAGAACTCATCATCCAACCCCACGCTGAGATTCGTCATGTCCAACATTGCTGGGAAACTGAAATCGGCGGCTTTCAACGCCTTGACTTCATCAGGCCAGTTCTTGATTCTAATGAACTTATGGACGTCGGGGTGAGACCAGTTGATGCTTGCTAGTAAGGCCGAGTTATGGCTAATGTGGTCATAAGCAACAAACTCATGGACCCCTTCGACTTCGACGTCATACGTCTCGGCGACTCCGGCGTCCTCTACAGATAGAATCCGCGTCGGGACCCTGCTAGTAGGCCGTGACTCCAGGGAATACTTGTGAGAAAACCTACCTATAGTGCCATTGAATACATTTGCTTGATATGCAGACAGACGCATTTCTACGCACGTCCTCCCAGGTGGATAAACTGTTGACACGAGCCCCAAAGTACACAACAGGGACTTCACTTCAAGCAACACGGAGGTGTATTTGTTCGCTAGTCTAACCGTCGTGCCCCCGTGGAGGCTGCCATCTGCGTCAAACCAGCCAGCGAGAAAAGCGCTCCTCCCATCACAGTCTGCGTCAAGGATTTCGGCTGGCAATGTGAAACTACTATTGGGCTTCCTCCACTTCTGGAACACCCCGACAAGTTGTTTGGAGCGGAAACGTATTTCCTTACACTTGCCGTGCCCCTGCCTGACAGTCCCAGACACGGAAAACTTTGACTCCATCGCTGATAAAATGGTTTTCACCTGTGATGCAGTAATATGCGCCTCGGGTAGCTGAAAAGTAACTTCGTGAGTACGGCCACTGCTGTATGCACAACCATTCCCTAGGTAATAACCAAGGGTATACGCCCAGTCGGTGTCAATCTTCGATCCGCCCGGCGTAGGGTGGCTGTGAAAATACAGTTTCCACCCCGGCTCCACGCTCCCGGCTGTCAACCATTTCGGACACCTGTCTTTAGAAGCGCCAAGCCAGCGGTGAGCCTTTGAAGAAGTGACCGAGCCGCGTGACGTCACGATCTTTACCAGTTCTTGACGCCCTTGTTGGAAAACATTTGTAACTTCCCTAGGGCCAAACTGAGTCAGCACTAAGTCGCCGACTCTTATCTTATCAACGCGTTTTTTACTGCCATCTGCCATGGTCACTGGCGCGGAGGCGGGCAAGCATCGCCTGTTTCCGCCCTGCATCACCCCTCTGCCACACTCATTCACTATCTGCATCAGGGAAAGCGGCCCTGTAGCTGTACCGCCTGTTTTCCGGATTAAGGAGCCTTCGTGCCTGATGGCTGAGTAGTCGACACCTATACCAGCGCCGGTCATCAGGGCCATACTACACTTTGACAGTAGCTCAGACCACCCTTCGCGGCTGTCGTGGACGCTCAACATTAGACAATTATTTGTCATGTGGAACTGGTTACCCGCCGCATAGAGATAACGCCCTCCCGGCATGAACTTCCGCGCGGTTATGAGTCTGCATATTTCTTGCGGAAGTTTCTGCCTCATGTTGAGGCCAACGGCCCGCATCACGTTCTTAGTTACTCTGTGAGCTATTTCTTCCCATGTTTCCTTCCGGTCATCAACGTCATGTGCATAAGTTCGATCCATAATTGCCTGAGCAAAGCCAGACATTTCAACGGCCATCATTGGCCTCCTTAGTGTTAATTTCGTACTTCAATATCCCTGTCGTCCTGCGTGCTTCCCAGCATGAATCTGCGGCACGAATCATTACTCCCGCCGCACCGAGCTTGGTCAGCTTTTCCACTTCTTTTGCCACTGCCTTCGCAGCGTCTTTCACCCCGAATGGGAGGCGAACCTGACGATGCAGGTAGACCGGGCCATCTGGAGGAAGGGCATCTGCAAGCACCATCAATTCCGTATCGAACGAGACGCGACCGCTGTCAGAGGTTAGGTGGTAGAAGTCGTCAACCAGGAAAGGGCTGAATCGCGTCAGCCACTTGATCGCGTCTATGCCTTTGAACCTCATAGACCCCCAAGCTGTCTTGATTTCCCCATCCCGGAACACTTGAGTCAAAGACGGGGTGCTTATGACCGCGTACTCTATATTGTCCCAATTGGGGCCGGGGGTGTCGCCGCTGCATGCCTCCCGCACGATCTTCACTTCCCCGCGCCCCGCCCATAGCACGCCATCAAGAGGTAGGCAGGGAAAGGTGTTGAGGAACTTGTCGGAGGCGGGGATAACCGTGCCGTGGATAGACCACAAGCCGGTCGCCACACTGGACGCCGTCTTATGGGGGTTAGCCCACGGTACGATGGCAGCCGCTTTGCCGCGAGACATGCCGCCATCCCAAAAGGCGCGGACGCCTTCCAGCTTCTCACTCATGTAAGCACCACCCACGGTGTAATGATTAGCGTCATACACTCTCGGCAGCATGAGGAATGTGCGTTTCGGTAGTTGATTCATCATTTGACCCAATCGTCGGGAATTGTTATGGTGATTTCAGGGAGGTTGGGCGGTGCGTTCTCAAGAACCCTCACCCTACTGCTCAGTGCGGCGAATTCGTCTACACAGAACCACACGCATACTACCGCTGCAAACACAAGCATGTATCGGAAATAGTTTAGCAATTCGTTGTTCATACCTTCTCTCCTAGATTTTCTTCATAGTGCTTCAACCTTGCCTCTGCAATGGTAATATACCCACTCTCAGTGTCGGACTCAATGCCCGTTATGTCTTCCCAACCCGCCTCAGCCGCTCCCAGCATTTCAGACCCAGAACCCGAGAAGGGTACAATGATTTTCCTCGCCCGTGTAGCGGGCGGCAGGATTAACGTCGCGAGGTACTTGCAAAGGGCAAGAGGCTTGACCGTGGGGTGGGAGTTGCTTGCCGCAGCCTTCACACTACCATACTTGCCACATACGTCATCGGGGGTGTTATTCATCCCCCCATCGCCTTTCGTTTGCTTCACGGGTAGCGACTCGCACCCGGCATTCTTCTCCGCCTTTGACGCCTTAGCACAGTAAAAGAACCTGGAGGGTGAGCCCGTCCTGCTTGCAGGGAAAGAGTCTCCCGTTACTTCCTCACACCCATCGTGAATCACATTAGCTGGCCAGCGGCCAAGGGCTTGTTCCTCTGTGGGCACTCTACAACCATCTATATTCAGCCCGGCTACGCCGTGCGTAGTTGCGTTATTTGCGAATGTGCCATTCAAGGGTTTCATAGCGAGGATGCACGGTTCCCAGGCTGGCTTTAGGGCAGTGCCATAACCATCGAATTGCTTGGCGAGCGGGGTGGTGGGGCCCCCAGTGAGATTCCCACTGTGCCCCAGACCGTAACAAGATTCATCCCCTCTGCGGTCTGCCGTTAAGCCTGCTTGCGTCCGTTCGTCTGATGAGTACCCAAGATAGTCTGCGAGTTTTTTGCGGTATGCTTCTGATGGCACCATGAACTCCAGTGGTGCGCCGCGCCTCCGAGCCCTTCCCTCCTCCCAGTCGCGGATGCTTGATTCCGTGCAACCTACGATTTCCGCTAACTTCTCCCTGGACACTCCATCACCTTCGCGACGTCGTTTGAGAGTTTTGGCCTGCCGCTCTGGGCTTATCCCTCCCGCCTTGTCCAATGCTTTACTAACATTGTGACTCTTAGGAAAACCAGTCCCGTACAGCCACATTAAGCAGTCACGAATCTCAAAGCCTGCATCCTCTATGGCGCACGTCAGTCGGTGGTATGTGCGAGTGCCGCCGAAGGCTATGAGAAACGCCCCTGGTTTTAACACTCTTAAAAGCTCAGCCCAAACAACCTCAGGGGGGACCCCGTGGTCCCAGCCCTTGCCCATAAACCCTATCCCATAAGGAGGGTCGCAGAAGCAAGCGTCAAAGGACGCGTCCGGCATCCCAGCCATGGCTTCAAACGCGTCTTGATTTACTATGTTGTACTTCATATCTTTTCTCCTAAGTTTTCGTATCGTCCTCGCGACGCCCCCACTCCCCTTCGGTGAAGAAGACGTCGTGCATAGTGACTTGCTTTTCAACTACTGGTCGAGTCTCAAGAACCCGTACCCTGTTTCTTAGCGTGGTGATTTCGTTCACGCAGAGTGCGAGGATTACATACATGGCCACGCCGAGGGCGCAGCAGCAGCAGCCTAGCGTCCAGGTTAGTATCTTGTCTAGCATATCTTCTCCCCTAGTTTTTCGTATCGTTCTCGTAAGTAGTTTCGGACTCGACCGACATGCTGCGGGGATACACCTACGCGCTTCCCAACCTCCACGTTAGACAGGCCCCAGTTCTCCTTCTCCAGGATCAAACCCTCAAGGCCGGTTGTGGTAATGCCCTCAAGGGCGTCTCCCAACTCGAAAGCGAATGTGTCAATATCATCATAGACGCCTAGGTCCTGGACTATGGAGGCTTGTAGATCGGCCTCAATGGTTCCATAGACCGGGTTCTCACGAGCCTTCTCCCGGTTCCAGTTCGTTCGCTCGGAGGCAGTGACCACGCCACGGAGTCTATTGATCTCAGTCTCGATTGCGTGCCGGATGGCACACTCAACTAGGCCCCCGATGACTCGGTTTTGGTCTTCCGCATCGAGTATGTATCGCGGTAGTTTTCCAACCACTTTGACAACGGCCTCCGCCCCGGTTGATACCATTTCCGGCATGAAGCGACGGCACACGGTCCAGTGGGCTAGATACCGAGCCACAGTGCTTCTAAGAAGCCTCATGCAGTTCAGGACAATCCTCTCCGCCGCACGCCTACGCCACGCCAGAGACTTGCCGAAGCAAGCCACTATAAGAAGACCCAACTCTTCCTCTGTCAGCGGACCGAGCGCATTGTCTGTCAGTGGGTGACTGAACTTTCGTCGGCGTCTCTGTACAGGTGTCAGATGCACCATTTTCTTAGGCTCAGCCATTTGTAACCTCTTGTACCTTCCAATATGCTCGGGGCATGTATCCGTAATTCGGCGCGTCATCCATTGAATAGATGTAGCCCGGTCCCTGCGGGTCGTGTATCATGTCATCGAACCAAGCGACCGCATGTCCAATAAAGCTGTCGCTGTTGATCTTTTTCTTCACACCAGTGAGGACGCCACATGTTCCTTGCAGGTGGCTTAGGAATCGCTCCCAGTTGCAGTCCTCTGGACTGAGCCCCGGACGTGATCCAAACCATATCTGACGGGTAGGCCCACCCTCGCACGGAACCATCTGCGGGACTATCTCAATCGGTGTGCAAGCGAAGCCACGTCGCTGCAACACGTCAATGCACTCTTGCTCATGGAATCCGGCCTTAGTGTCAAGGCCTGGATAGGGTTCGGCTGCACCTTGATGGCCAATTTCGTCAATAAACTCTTCGACGGGCATATCAATCGCCATAGCGAATGAACAAGGGAGACAGGACCATGCGTTGTGAGTCTGAATCGTCATCTTAGCTTCCTTCCTTAGTCTCTAGGGTTTCTAACCAACTCAGGTCGCCGTCACCAATCGGTAGGCCCTTCGTGGACTTAGGTCCATGGGGCCGCCTCTTGGCTGGCCTGCCCACCGTGACCTCCGTCTCGGTTTTCATTTCCTCTTCCTCGGCTGCTATCAATTCTGCCAGCAGCACGTCCACGTCGATAAGGTACTTATCGTAACTCTCTTTCCAGTAGTCACGCCAGTTGGGGGTATCAAAGAGTTTGTCATACTCTTCCTGATTCGCGCCCACTATAATCCAGATACCGATTCCGAAGCTGTCCCAGATCGGCCACTTCTGGCACTGGGCTTTTGTGTACCGATACGAGACAGGATTCTTCACGTCGATCCAACGCTGCCCGAACTTCTTGTGCGAGACATAGAGATCAGGAAAGCCTTGCTGGAACAGGTTGCCGTGCGTCCGCTCTACGAGCCAGCCACGCTCCCGAAGGAAACGCATTAGGTCACGCTGAATCGCCCACTCAGGGCCATGCTTAGAGCGGATTTTCTTCATTCAACAACCTCCATCACTTCGATGAGTAACCGGCTACAGAGTTCTTTATGCAACTTAACTACCGTTGCCGTGCGCCAAACCTCGACCCCTCTCTGGGAGGCGAGAGCCCGTAGTTGCGGCTCAGTCAAGCTCTCAAGCCACGCTTCCAACTCTTCCATTCGCTCTTTCATAGCTGCTCCCTTATTCCCTTGATAGTTTGTTGGACTTCTTCTCGACGTAATCACACAGACTGGCAGCCACTTTGTCAGGGTTCTGACAATGCCACTCAAAACCGGATGGAGTAATGCCGTGACAAATCCCATCTTCATACGAAGTCACTAGCCCTAGGACTGAGTTTTCATTGAGGCATACGCTGCCGACGTACTTCCGCTTCTCTGCCCTATCCTTCGCCCGCGCCGCGCTCATCCTGATATACGCCTCTAGGTTGTTCGCTATAACCTCCACAGGCCCAGTAGGAGGGAGTTTAGGTATTTTCAAGCTGTCTATGCCGCAGTATTCAGGGGGTCTAGTAAGCCAGTATCCAACAAGATCGTTTTCCAGTTCCTTTGTGATAAGAAGGGCCTGATGCCGCCACTTAATTACTTTGCCTACTAAGTCTTGTTTGCTCATGCTAATACCTCGTCTAGGTCATCACTTGAAATGTAATCGTGCCCACCGTCCCATTCGTCCATGCCCCCGCCCTCGTCCGTGGCGTCGTCTAGGGCCTCTAGTAGATTGGCAGCTTCTATCGCATCAAAGTCTTCCTGACTCGGGAAAATCCTAATAACGCTGTCGGGCTGACTCTTCTCGCCCCAGTTTTTCATCCCGGTGCCAAACTCCATTGCTATGAGTGGCACCCGATCACGATAGGAAACGACCGTCTTTGTGACAGCTTCCGTAACCTCGTCCACAACGGACGGATGCGTAACAATCATCACTTCATCATGGACGTTGAAGGGTGCCACCAACCACGGGTTACACCCAGCCGGTTGTACGTCCCATACTTTCCTTTGGACTTCCTTAGTAATCTGTGCGCCCGCCGACTGGATCAAGTGGTTGTTGGCTGCCCGAGTGTTCGCAGCCTGTAGCTGGAACGCCGCCCCATAAAGGGCCGAGGACACAGCACCGGCTGAGGTCTGTATGCGGTCGGTGCGGACAATCTTGCCACCCACGTTCCGCCACTTCTTAGGCAGGTGCCCAGCCAAGTTATACAGAGCCTTGACAATACTATTCTCCAAGGAGAAGTAACGGCGGAAACCCAGGAAGGTTTCAGCGTACTCGGCAGGATCGGACCAAACGACGTTCGTCCCTTGGCCACCGGGCTGCTTCAATGCTTGAAACATGTCGGCGACTTCTTCACGTTTCTTCTTAATGTCAGGAAAACGTTTCTGGAAGTTGTCAAACGCGGCTTCGGCGTCTTTCAATGCCACTCCGAGTTTGTTGTGAATGGTGTTGTGGTCGCCACCGTAAAGCAGGGCGAATACGCCTTGCTTGCCCCGGGAGTATAGGTCGATCTCTTCGCCCTTAGTTGCGACTATGTCTTCATAAGATTTACCGGGATAAAGCTCCATACCCATGAGAGCATGAATCTTCTTACCGTTTATCAACTCTTGACGCAGCTTCACGTCTCCAAACACTGCGTCGGCCAACACGACCTCGAACGAGTCGAAGTCACCACCGCACAGGACCATACCTTCCCACGCGAGTGGGAACATTTCACGCACCTCTTGAGAGCGCTTGATACCCTGTGCATTCAAACCATTTGAGCCTGACATACGGGAGGACAGGGTGCCGATTACATTGAATGATGCGTGGAAGCGGCCAGCCTCAACGAGCTTAGCGTGAAGCTCCACTTCTTTCGACGCTGCCTTGATTCCCAGAATCTCGCTTGCCCGCTTACTTGCAGGGGTTGGTCCCAGCGGCATGATTCCTTCGCCGCCGCAACGTAAGCAGGTTTTACCATTGTAGTCGCCAGTGCCTAAGCACTTTAAGCAAACTTCACCCTCTTCCAAGATGACCATTTCATCACGAATGGCCTCCAAATTGGACTTCTTGGTCGACATATCTATGAGGAGCGCTTCGGTGTCGTCCATCGCCTCCTTTATGTATCGGCGAACTTGAGGTGGCTTATTGATATTGACGGGTGCAAGAGCGAGCTTCTCCCGCGACCCCGCAAGCAGTTCCTTAGTCCGGTCAATATCAACGACAAAGCCGTGCCACCGTACAGCGGCTACCATGCAAGCGAGAATGCTATCGTCGTCGCCCGGAGTGGGGTAGCCAAAGTATTTGTCCAGGCCACGCGTGTACTTCACGTCATCCCTAGCGTAGTCACGGGCGGGCTTATTGTACGCCCAGTGGGAAATATGGTGGTGAATCACGCCCGGCCAAGCCTGTCCAAGCAGCTTGCCAGCACCATCGTATACTTCCCAGTCCTCTTCCGGTGTGGACATACCAAGGGCGAAAGGGACGTAGCCCTTCTCAACTGGTCGGAGCGACTTAGGGAGTTCAATGTCCTTGAAATGAGCATCTGGTACGACCTTTAGGACATGCTCCGCCAGGAACTTCAACCCACCACCTGCATTGAACACGAGGGCGACGTCTTTGAAGTCTGGATCAACATTACCATCGTTGTCAGTTCGGTCGTAGATTTTCCACTTAGGGGCAGTGGGATCAGCCCGTTTGGCGAACATGATCTCGTCTACCTCTACAACGTCCTCTAGCTTCTCTGCCAAAGCACCTGCAAGCACCGAAGGTACGCGTCGGATGCGTACCGGATCACGCTTCATCAATTTCTGGAACTCACCCTTACGACTGTGGAGCATAAGGTCAAGGCAGCTTGCGGGCTTGAGACAAGGCCCATCCCGTGCTTCCTTCTCTTTCTCGGCCACGAGTCTAATGTTTGTTTCGGGGATGAAATCAGGGTCAAGCAGCAACCACGTTGTGTACAGCTTGCATAGCATCCACTGGTCGAAGACCGCGTTGAACATGACGACGCAACACTTCATAAGTTCGTCAAGCAGTGCGAGCGTCTTCTTAACAGGTTCCTTCCACGGGCTATATAGGTGGATTTCCCCTTCGTCGTAACAATACTGAATCAGCACCGGCATCCCGTGCAAACCACAAGATTCAACGTCCACGTAGGCTTTACGCATCTAAATGCCTCCAACTCTTTCCACGTCTTATATTATTTACCGTAGCCTCTGATACACCCACTAGATATGTTTCCAGATTCTACGTGATTTTACCCTGGAAATCGTGTGCTGCGTGACGCCGTACTTGTCCGCAAGGGCGTACTGCGTCTCTCCCGACGCCCTGATTGAGAAAACTTGTTCCTCGGTGAGTTTTGCACGTCCGTGACTCACACCCACGAGTCCAGGGTAGCATCCCCGCCCCTTAGCCACCATGTCCGCCATATTGTTGACGTGGGTGCCGAGAAACAAGTGGACCGGGTTGCAGCAAGACGGATTATCGCAGTGGTGACAGGTGCAAAGAGAGCCGGGTTGCTTGCCAGTGGTTAGGTAATGCGCGATTCGGTGGGCGAGGAACATGCCAGCAGGCCAAAGCCTGACGTGCCCATAACCGCCCCTCACCTTACCAGCAGTCCACTCCCAGCACTCGTCGGGTCCGCGCTTATTTACCTTGGCCCAAAAGTTCTTCAACTGTCGCCCTGTCAGTTCAGGTATAGGCTTACCTGGCATCGACCGGCTCCTCCAACAAATCTCTAAGTGTATCGCCATGGCAGGCGGCGGGCTTGCAGACGCAGCCCAGTCTCTTGCCCTTCAACTCTCCTAGCTGGGTCATCAGCCCCGGTTGACCTATAATCCACTTGCGGTACTTCTCGATTACTTCCGAGCGGGTGCCATCACGCCCGAGTACAAATGGGTTGCCCCAGATGCCGCGCCGGGTTATGTCCACGTCATAATACTCTCGATACATGTTGACGACCTTGGTTCGCACTGTTCTAGCTCCAGAGTTCGTAGACATAATCTCCCCCTGTGATCTTCGCACTTCTGATAGGGCCGATCCTAACCAGTCGCCCACGTCGAGGCTTCAAGGAGAGTTTTAAGTCTTGGCAGATGATGTCGTCCAGTAGCAGCCCAGTTTCAGCATCAATACTGCCCAGCAGAGACATCTTGCGGCGACTGTTCCAAACGTCGCTGTCGCTGGCTAACAGTACAACCCCGCGCTCGGGCGTCCCTACTTCTAGTTCGTATGTTACTAAGTCTGTTCGGAGGAGGACGCGTGTCCCTGCCTTGAGCTTCCTTATATTTATGCACTGGTTCTCACGATGGTAAGCGTGAAGCACAGCCAGATTCTTGCAATGCTGTCGTTCATCATTCATCGCTAATTCTCCAACAGGTCTTTATCCGTAAGCTCACCAGATGCCCACGCAAGGGCTCGATACGGTGAGGGGGTTAACTCATCTACCATGAGTCGGGCGATCATTTCCTCGATCTCTGTACGACTCCTAGCACGTCTAGTCTTGGAGTAGTTTTGTATCCTGCGTCGGGCTGATTCGCCCTTCGACCGGGCCATTATGAGGATGTTGCTCATGCTCACTCGCCGCGACTTGTCGGCAGTAAGGATTATAGCAATGTCGGAGGCGGCAAGGTGCCCCGCCCCGCAAGCGTCCTGCACCTTCTTCGGGAGCGTTAGCAACTCATAGCGGATACGGCACCACTCGCGAGACTTGTTGACTGTGCGAGACATTTCCCGGTAAGCTACCGGCTTAGGGAAGATCGCTCGCAAACCTTTCGCTTCGTCCACTATGGATAGACTCTTCCGTTCGAGGTTCTCCAACAGGTTCAGGACGCAGGCTTCTTTATTCGTCAGTCCGGTACGGACTTCGCAAGAGATTTTGTCAAGCCGGAGAAGCTCGGTCACGGCGACGAAACGACGGTGTCCGACCAGAAGCCTGTAGGCGTAACCAGACGGCATGCCTACCTCTACGTCTTCACTCGGTTGAACGACGATGGGGAATTGCAGCCCGTGGCGGGCTATGCTCTGGGAAAGGTCAAGGCACGATTGAGGGGGGAAGGGCGAGCGGCAATTAAACGCGGCATCACAGAAAATTGTTGCCGTGCGTATTACTTGATATTCAGTCGTTACTGCCATTCGATTAGTATCCTACTACCATACTGGTGTACGTGATGCCATTTCTTGACCGCTTCATGGAAGTACCATAGTATACGCACTTCTTGTTGGCTATGGCCCAGTGGCCGGGCGAGGCGGGCCAGCTTACAGTGAAAGCGTCCTTTGCCGCTTCGGCCAGTGTTTGATTCGGCCAACTCTCACTGGCTATCTCTGCGATTCGTAGATTAGGGTGCTTAGCCTGTAGATGGGCATACCGATCGTGCCATCCAGGGTGGCCCTGACGGCGATTCCTCGCTTGCATGGCCACATGCTCCTCACTGGCTTCTATGAAGTCAGGATGCAGCGTGCCGGTGGCCACGGTTCGCACTTTGGCGTCTCTACCGGCTTCCACCATAAGCTCTGTTTCCCGAGATAAGGGGAGACAACATAAGAGGGAGAGGGTGAGTTTAAGCAGCATGACAAGCTCCGTAGACAAGGGGTGTCGAGACGAGAAAAGGCTTATGATGCCCTGGCCGCACGGGTAAACTGCCCGCCGCCAAATCTCCGCTCCCTTATAATGCTTCCTGCTCTGCTTCATACGGGGCCTGACAGGTTGGGCAATCATTTGGTGGCTCCATAATGCAACCAGTCGTGACCCCTGGCTCTATCACGAAACCGGGACAGGGGTGGGCGGTAGCATAAGCCAACAAGGCGGCTCTCGCTTCGTCCAGCTTTATAGCGGTCATACACATTAGTCATTTCCTTTCAATGAGGCTCCAGGGGGAGGACTCGAACCTCCAACCTTCGGAGTAACAATCCGCTGCTCCAACCAATTGAGCTACCCTGGATGGCGACTACGCCGTTAGCGATTTTCTAAGGTTGTCAATTTCCCGGCTCATGGCCAGGAACTTCGCATCATAATCCTTCGTACCTACTACCGCCTTCGTAAGGTCCTCCGCTCGGGCAACTACTTTAGCACAGGTTGTTACCGACGAGTTAGGAAGCTTGAAGCTCTGGTACTCTTTACGTGCCCGCAGCAGTACCGATGCAGGGAGGTTGAGGTATACAGACCCCGTTCCCAACTTCTCTAACTGCTTATCAGTAGTTTTAGGGCAATTGGTGGCCAAGGCGTGTAGTGCTTCTAACATTGCTTTCTCCAGATGCCTCGCAACCCTTCTCGGGCGAGAGCGACCACAACTTGTGCGTCGAATAAGGCGGTGTGTTTCTCACCTATGAGGGGCTCGAAATCCTTGCGGAACTCTTCGCTTAGGAGCGCTCGATTGATACATTCTTGGGTGCTGGGCAAGGCATCATCTTTTCGGTGAACGTACATTGAAGCAGGGTCAAGTATGCGGTGATTCCACTGGAAACAACTTCTACTTGCCTCCATCCGATTCAAGAACCTCGCGTCGAAGTTGGCGAAGTTCGTACCAACCGCATTGAAGTTGTGACTCGGAACTCCCTTTGCCGTCAGCCAGCGACCAAAAGCTCTGCCCAGCATGTGCGGTTGCCCAACCATATCATCC
>SDBT01001782.1_pt1 | contig 38438 bp, 27 predicted proteins | sample 2277101 | NCBI WGS metagenome assembly SDBT01 (sample SAMN10404973, study PRJNA504765) | marine sediment metagenome | isolation source: marine sediment core GS10_PC15, 103 cmbsf | place: Arctic Ocean: Southern Knipovich Ridge | collected 2010 | reverse complement strand
GAAGGTACCGGAGATCGATGACGAGAGGGTCGAATTCGTGAGGGGGTACTTCCACGATGTGCTGGCTGACTTCCTCCGGACTTTTGAGCGGAGGAACCGCCTGGTCGTCCATTTGGACGCGGATCTTTACGCATCGACGCTGTTCGTGCTGGCCACGCTGGATCCAATCATCGCTCCAGGAGACTTGCTGATCTTCGATGATTTCCCCATGGCGGCTGTGGACGACTTCAGGGCATTCACGGACTATACAACGTCCTTCATCAGGAAATGCACGCTACTGGCGATGACGGACATTAAGGACGGGCAAGTTGCGATCCAGATAGATGAGTAAGCACCCGCCCCGGTGTCGGTGCGCCGGGGCTTTCGCACTGACGTGAGGGTAAGATTGCCCCAATTCCGCTCGAGGTTTCCGCATTCGAGACTGGCCACGGGCAGGGGTTAACCGTTGACCGCGAGGAGCTTGACCTTTTTCGTCACAGGGAATACCATAAAAAATCTAGTCATCTTTTCGCGGAACTGAGAGGTGCCATCCGATGCGAAAAGAACCCAGTCTGTCGGATTTTCGCGCGCAGGTGGACGAGCTCTTGGCAAAGGGCTTGAACCGGCAGGCATATTGCGCGCTCGCTTCTCGCACCCTCTCGAGGCCCCCGTTCCACGAATTCTCCTATCTGGCGGAAAAACTCTCCCAATCCATCTCCAAGACTATCTCGTGCCGAGTCGGAATTCTCAGCACTTTTACCATCGAGCCCATCAGGGAAGTGTTAAGGTCTTTCGCATTGGCCATGGGGATCGACGCCTCCGTGTATTTCGGCGGGTTTGGCCAGCTTGAACAGGAAGTAATGACCACCCAAAGCGGGCTGGGTAATCATAAACCGCAGGTCATCGTATTCGCTTGGCGCCTCCAGGACGTTTCCCCGACACTTTGGGAATCCTTCTTAGAGTTGAGGCAGGAGGATGTGGCGTCAGAGACGGCGAACGTTCTGGCTCGGGCCGAAAACCTGCTGGAAGCGTGCAAGGCGCACTATCCTGAGGCGAAGGTACTGTTCCATTCGTTCGTGGCTCCGCCGATTCCTGCCCTGGGCACGATCGACTTGCAGCATTCAAACGGCCAGCGGCAGGTTATCGAGAGAATCAACGGCGGCTTGGTCGATTTGTGCGCGAGAACACCTGGGGCGTATCTGGTTGACTGCGCGTCGGTGGCGCGGCGGTCTGGTCCGGCGTGGTTCGACGCGCGTCACTGGTACACAGCCAGCGCGCCGCTGGCGCCGGCGGCTTTGACGGAGCTGGCCTTGGAATACGTCAAGTACCTGCGGGCGTTGGCGGGAAAGACCAAGAAGGTTCTCGTTTTGGATCTGGACAATACACTGTGGGGAGGAATCCTTGGCGAAGACGGACTGGACGGAATTGCCCTGGGAACGACTTACCCGGGCAACTGCTATCTAACCTTTCAACGCCAGATCAAGCAACTTTCCCACCGCGGCGTGGTCCTAGCCATCAATAGCAAAAACAATGAGCCCGATGTGAGGGAGGCGTTTGAGAAGAATAGCTGCATGCTCCTCGACTGGGATGATTTTGCCTCGGTCCGCATCAATTGGCAGAACAAGGTGCAAAACATGAGCGAACTGTCGGCCGAGTTGTCGTTGGGCTTGGACAGTTTCGTGTTTGTTGACGATAACCCTTATGAACTCGAGATGATACACCAGCAGCTGCCGGAGGTGACGACCGTACAGGTTCCCAATGAACCTTCAGAGCTGCCAGGGCTTTTGAGTCGGTTAGGCTATTTTGATAGCGTCATTTACAGCGAGGAAGACCGAAAGAGGGTGGGGTTTTACCGCGCCCAGGCGCAGCGAGTTCAGCTCCAGCGCAGCGTGGGCGACCTCGAGAGTTTCTACCGTTCGCTCCAGATGCATTTGAAGGTTTACAATGTTCAGGAAGCTCAGATCCCGCGTGTGGCCCAACTGACTCAGCGGACAAACCAATTCAACATGACCACGCGACGGTACAGCGAATCGGACGTCGGGCGGTTCGTATCGGATCCGGCCGCTGTTGTCCGGGGCTACCACCTGGTTGATCGGTTCGGCGATAACGGGATTATCGGCGTGGTCATTGCCAAGCAGGAAGGGGAAAGCTGGTTGCTCGATACATTCCTGCTCAGCTGCCGTGTGATCGGGCGAACCGTCGAGACGGCGATTCTCGCTCTTGTTGCCGACGAGGCCCGCAAGGCCGGCGCTACTGCACTGCAGGGGGAGTTTATTCCGACGAAAAAGAACGCACCAGCCAGGGAAGTATTCTCTGAAAACGGTTTCAAGAGGATCGAAGAAGACGATTCAAGTAGGAGCCTGTGGAGATTGGAACTGATGGAGTGTCCCCGGAAGGTGCCTGCGTGGTTCGTGGTCGAATCTGCTCAGTAGTACGGGAAGGAACCTTTTGTGGAATCGCCGGCGATAGCCAGTGCCGTCCGGGAGGTGATTGCGGGAGTTTTCTCGTTAGCCGTCGACGAGATTGGAGTCGATTCTTCTATCGACACGATAGAGGCCTGGGACAGCATGGGGCACGTCAACCTGATGATGGCCTTGGAAGAGCAATTCGGGATCAAGCTGGACGTGGACGACGCCGTCGAAATGACCTCCATGCCTTATATATGCAAGATTCTGGGGAAACATCTCGGAGAAGGTCAATGAGCGAACGAGGCGGTCCCATTCGGGTGCGGCTGCTCGAACACCGCGATCTGAGTCAGATGGCCATAGTCCATCGTTCATGCTTTCCCGATGACTTGTATTCCGGGCTTGGTGGTTGGTTCCTTCATCGCTTCTACCGCTGCTTGCTGACGTTCCCTCAGACCAAGTGCGCGATTGTCGAGCAGACGCAAACCGGCAAGGTCGGCGGCGTGGCGGTGGGATCGCTGAATCCCGCTCTTTATAAACAGATCATTTTTGGTAACGCCGGTTGCGTGACGTTGTCCGTGCTGATCGGCCTGTTTCGAAGCAAGGCCGTCCGACAAGCCGTCAAGAGGGCTCTTCGCTCCGCCCGAAGGTTGTTCCATACCGAAGGCTTGAAGGGCATGAATGAGGCGGGAATCCCAACAGCCAAGGGGCCTGTTGCGCGGTTGGTTTATATCGGTTTGCTGCCGGAGTTTCGCGGAGGTGGCCACGCTCAGCTCCTCTTGCGATTTTGCACCGACGAACTCTTTTCGATCGGGGCGCAGCGAGTTGCCGGTATCGTGCAGGCGCACAACGTACCGAGTCTGATCATGCACAAGAAAGCCCCCCGATGGAACCTGCACAAAACCGACAGCAAACAATTCCATGTATGGATTGATCGAGAATAGATCGTGAAATTTCATCATATCGGCATAGTTGTCGAAGATATTCCCTCAGCTGCGCCGTGCGGGGCATTCCCCGTCACTAAGCCCGAACCCGCCATCGCGTTTGAAGGGCGGCTGGTGGTCTTCTTGATCACTCCGCAACGCACGATGGTGGAGCTGGTGGGCCCCCAAGGGCCCAGCGAATAGGATCGAAAGATGCCAGGTCGCCGCTACAGGCCCCCGAGCCCTGAGTTCTTGAGGACTTTCTTGTCTTGCGGAAAACGGCACTGCTGCCCTCCAACATGATGTGTATGGCTACTGCTGGATCACAACTTCGGCTTGCTAATGAGCAGGTGGCACCGGCCAAACGGTATTGGCGTCTGAAGTACGCCGCGGAGTGGCTGATTGCCCTTCTCGGCACCGTTGCAATCCTGCCGCTGCTGGCGGTATTGGCCCTGTTGGTGAGGATAACTTCCAAGGGCCCTGCGCTTTACGTAAGCGAGAGGCTGGGCAAGGACGGGCGAGTGTTTCGCCTCTATAAGTTTCGCACCATGAAGGTGGGCGCCGAGCAGGTCCTCGCCGCCGACGGCAAGGTAATCGCGGAGAAGGACGATCCGCGTTTCACGCCGATCGGGAGGTTCCTTAGGCTGGGATTCGACGAACTGCCTCAGTTGCTTAACGTACTGAAGGGTGACATGTGCCTGATCGGCCCGCGCCCGGACGTTCCCTGGGAGTTTGAGCGTTACACGCCGCGACAGCGCAGCAGGCTGGCAGCGCTGCCGGGCGTTACGGGGCTGGCCCAGGTGATGGACGCCCGCGAACTCAACAACGCCCAAATTTACGAGCTGGACGTTCGGTACGTGGCGGCTTCCAACGCATGGATGGATCTTCTTGTCCTGGCGCTGACGCTGCCGTATTCATTTGGTGCTACGAAGATCGGCCGGAGGGTCTTTCAGAAGTTTATGACGGGCCTGGATCAACTCGCCGATCACGGCGATGCCTCGGCGCACTAGAAAGCTCTTGCCAGGACCTTTGGCAGGTTCGTTCATGCTGCTAATCTTCGGCCCCGGCGCGGCCGATAGCGGGAGATGATGATGGCGACGTTGTTGGTACTGGCGGCCAGTCGGCTCCAATTGCCGGCGATCACCACTGCCAAACGCATGGCCCTGCGCGTGGTTGCAGCCGACGGCAACGCCAAGGCACCGGGCCTGGCGCTGGCCGACGCGGCGCACGTGGTCAACATCCTCGACGCCGATGCATGTCTGGAAGTCGCCCGTAAGGAGCGTGTTGACGGCGTCGTTCACATCTGTTCGGAAGTTTCGATGTACCCGATGGGCAGGATAAACGAGCGGCTCGGCCTGTCTGGGATCGACTCGGCGACCGCGATCCGCACGACGAACAAGGCCAAGATGCGGCGTGCCTTCGAGGCCGCCGGCGTGCCCTCGCCGAGTTCCGCAGGGGCAGCGACCGTCGAAGAGGCCTTGGCGGCGGCTGGCCAGATCAGCGGGCCGTTGATCTTCAAGCCCTCTCGAAATAGCGGCAGCAGGGGTGTGACGCGTCTGGCGGACAACAAGGACCGCGGGCAGCTCGTGGCCGCATTCGAGTACGCTTTGGCTGAAAGCCGGGATCCTTCCGTGGTTGTTGAAGAGTGCCTGGAGGGCCCGGAATACAGCGTGGAGATACTTGTTTGGAACGGCCGGCCGCACGTGCTTGCCGTCACGGACAAGGAAACCACAGGCGCCCCGCACTTCGTCGAGACCGGCCACTCCGAGCCAACCCGCCAGGTAGATGCCGTTCGCCGGTCGATAGAGGAAACTGCCTGCATGGCTGCCACGGCCGTCGGGATCGACTGGGCGGCCGCCCACGCCGAGATCATGCTCACAGGAGACGGACCCGTCATGATCGAGATCGGCGCACGGATGGGCGGAGACTTCATCACGACCGAACTCGTGCCGCGTTCGGCGGGCATCGACATGACCGAAGGGGCGATCAATCTCGCATTGGGCCGCGAACCGGACCTGACCGCCAGGCGCAGCCCTGGTGGGGCCGCCATTCGATATCTCACTCCCCAGCCCGGAAAGGTGCTTTCCGTTGATGGGCTGGCCGAGGCCGAGCAGATGCCCGGCGTGAAGATCGTGGAAGTTGATGTGGGCGCCGGCGACGTCGTGCCGGAAATCACCTCCAGCCTGACGCGCGTCGGTCACGTTATTGCCGAGGGCGCTACGGCAGCCGAAGCGATCGCCAACGCCGAGGCCGCACGGGACGCGATCCGCATACAAACGCAGGCCGAGCCCAAGTGATGAAGCGACTGCTTGACATTGTTCTGAGCATCTTCGGGCTCGCGCTGCTGGCCGTGCCCATGTTGATCATCTCGCTTATTATCAAGCTGACGGATTTCGCCCCGGTGCTCTATAGGCAGGTACGGGTCGGGAAGGACGGCAAGGAGTTCAAGATCTTCAAGTTCCGTTCGATGCGGGTCGGGGCCGAGAAGATGGGGGCCCAGATCACGGTCGGACGCGACCCGCGAGTCACGCCGGTGGGCCGCGTGCTCCGCAAGGCCAAGCTGGATGAGCTGCCGCAGCTTCTCAACGTGCTGTTCGGAACGATGAGCTTCGTCGGACCCAGGCCGGAGGTGCCGAAGTATGTCGCGATGTACAACGACGAGCAGCGCAAGGTGCTTTCGGTAAGGCCCGGCATCACCGACATCGCTTCGGTCAAGTACCGCAACGAAAGCGAGCTGCTGGCCGAGGCCGGCGATGACTGGGAAAGGCTCTACGTGAACAAGGTTATGCCGGACAAGCTGCGCCTGAACCTTGAGTACATCGAAAAGCAATCACTGTGGTTTGACATCAAGCTGATCTTCAAGACTCTTGTCCGTCTTTTTGCTTGATTTCAAGAGTTTGCACTTCAGTGCGGCTTCGTCAACTCACCAAAGTTTCCGCCCTTGCTTTCGGAAACGCAGGTAGGCCTCTCTGGTGGGCCACCCGAAGTAACTGCCCTCAGAGCGGGTAGGTGCGCGCGGGACGGTTCCTGCCTCGATTTTTTCCAGGGTTTCCAACGCTAAGTCGCAAGCTTGTCGCTTTGAACGGATGATGAAGCTCTCCAGCGTATCTTCGGGCAAGATGGGGAAGAGGCGTTTTCCGGCGACGTCGCCGGTATCTATGTCCGCATTGACGAAGAAAATCGTTACCCCGGCTTGTTTCTCACCGTTGGCGAGCATCCAGAAGCTGGGCATGATCCCGCGGTATTTCGGAAGGTCCGCCCCATGAATGTTCAAGCATCCTTTTTCCGGAAGGGAAATCAACTCTTCCTTAAACAACTGCGGGCACGAGACCGACAAGATTAGATCCACCTCCAAGGATTTCAACTGTTCAATAAACTCAGGTGCATTGACATCCTCGGGGAACTGCACGGGAACGTTGTAGAATCTCCCCGCCGAACAGACGGAACTGAAGCGTCGTTTCTTGATTCCGATCCGCAGGGCGTCCTTGACCTTTGCAAGCGCAACGCGCCAGGCGAGGCAGATTGCATTCCAAAGCCCGAACGTCTTGACGTACCGCTTGAACATGGTGTACTTCGTGTAATTCTTGTATACCGGTTCGCATATGAAGATACCGGCCACGTCGCCGGCCCGCTGAGCGAGAAAGCGATCGAAGAATGCCGGAAGGAACAATGGTTCGTCGGCCGTCAATATTGCTATTCTCATGCAAGTTCCCTTAGCAGCGGAGCAAGCAAGTCGCGCATAGGAATGAATTCAAAGTCGCGCAGGAGCTTGTCAATCTTACGGGGAAACCCTCTGCGACCGATGCCTTGGTGACAGCGTTGAGCAAATCCGAGTGAAGCCCTGTAAGTCGCCATTTCCCCGAGATCATATTCGTAGGGATGCATGTACACGATTCCCGAACGCCCGCGTTTTTCTAGTTGTCGCCAGGCCTTTCGAATCATGAAATAGGGCCAGAATCGGAAATACCCGCCTCCGCCAACCGGTCTGCGTCTGCCCAGCCAATCGAAGCACGCCACCGGCGCTTCCACAAGGTGATGACCTCGAGGGGTGGTGATGATCCTTGGTTCCGGCGGGTAGGCGTCGATCCCGTAACGCGCCATTTTGACCGGAAAGATAGACGAATCGTATCGGTGAGACGTTTCCGCCAGCACGTCCAACGCCCACAGATTGCTCTGGTCGATCGTGAAAGAAGGGGCGCGGTAGGCGTAGACCTCCTGTCCGCAGACATCTTCAATCAGACCTTTGGCTCGCAGCAGGTCCTGTCGTAATTGTTCTTGGGATAACCGGCGGTTGTCGTGATGCCCGTAGCCGTGGCTTTGGACTTCGTGCCCGGCCTCGGCGATGGTGCGCACCAGCTCCGGAGCCATTTTGGCCACGAGACCCAAAATGAAGAACGTCCCTTTAACACCGGCATCGGAAAAAGCCTGCAGAACGCTATGCGTACTTTGCCTAAACCTATCCGAAAGATCCGCGTCCACGTCGATCGTGGACTGGTACCAGTCTTCGACATCCACACTGATTACATGATGAATCATGTTGTCCGCCTGACATTCCGATGCGTCAACATGCCCTATGGGCTGCACCCTTACCTCGCCGGGCCGATCTGGCAAACGAATTCGACACCTCTTCGCGCCACCCGCTCGTCCGCCCGAGGGTGCGTCGGAAGGTTGACCACCTCTCGGGCCGCCTGTTCTGCCTGGGGGCACATACCCTCAAAGTAGTCGTACTTCTCCAACGAAACCAGCGCCTGATGCAGTGGGCATTCGAACCATGTCCCCAGTTCCACGCGGGCTTTTGCGGCCAAGGCAACAGCCTTTGCCTTGTCCGCTACCCGAACAGGATAACGTGCAAGGACCGGGTCGATATGGTCGGGTATATTGGGCATCGGCCAGTTGCGCTCGGCTAGCAGTGCGTCGTACAGTCGCGCCATGCGCCGGCGATGATCGATGTTTGACTCCAGTCGTCGCACTGCGCGGATTCCTGTTCTGGCTTGGCCGAGACCCATCGCCTTGAAGAAGGCTGGATCGTACTGCTGCTTATATTCGCTCGTCGCGGAGCTGCCCACCACCAGCTTCTTGTCCGACAGCCAACGAAAGACAGACTGAATCATCGCCGTCGTCTGCGGATAGACAATTGCCCGGTGCGCCATCCGCTGGAGCGAGAGCAGCGAAGTCTCCTTGAAGGTGGGTTGGCAGGCCTCCTGTTCACGGAGCCGCCGGATTTTCTCGCCTAACTCCGAGTCGTTTGTTGTCGCCAAACCGCCGACGCCGGTGGTGAAGGTCTTGTTCCACTGGCCGGACCAGCACGCAGCTATCCCGAACGTTCCGGTCTTCTGGTTCTTGTACGTGGAGCCCACAGCCAGGCACGAATCTTCCATCACCGGAAGACCGTGCCGATCGGAGATGTCCATGATGGCGTCCATCTTCGCCGGGTAACCGTAAGTGTGCTGTGCCATGATCAGCTTGGTGCGCTTGGATATCTTGGCCTCGATCTTGTCAGGATCGATGTTGTAGGTCGCTGGCTCGATGTCCACGTAGACGGGCTTGGCGGCGAGGAATTTGATCGGGTTGACTGCCACGACGCAGGTGTAACCGGGAAGAATGATCTCGTCGCCTTCGCCGATTCCCATGGCCTTTAGGATTGCATAAATAGCGACCCGGCCTTTCCAAAAGGCGAAGGCGTGCGAAACTCCCAGCCAGTCGGCAAAGGCCTGTTCGAATTCCAAGATCGCATTTGTAACCATGCTTCGGCTCTTAACGTCCCAGCGCTTCCAGAAGTGCCTCTTTGACTTGCCGGACCTGATCCGGTGAGAGGTCGGCGAAGAACGGCAGAGCGATCGTGCGGGCGGCAACGCGTTCGGTGGTGGGGAAATCGCCCGCCTTGGTGCCGAGCAGCTCGGTGATGTACGGCTGTGTGTGGATCGGCACGAAATATTCTCTACAACCGATGCCGCTCCGCCGCAGCGACGAGATAATCGCATCGCGGTCATCCTGCGTGAAGCTGTCGGCCAGGCGAATGACGTAGACGAACCACGCCGCGGTGTCCCTCTCGATCATCGGGGGCAGGTGGACTCCCTCCACGTCGGCCAGCGCATCGTCGTACATCTGCGCGGCCCGGCGGCGCTTCTGGAGAAGCTCAGAGAGCCGGCTTATCTGCACCTCTCCCACCGCTGCGCTAAGCTCGCTCATTCGGTAGTTGTAGCCGAGCCTGGGGTGGCTGAGCCAACCTGAACTCTCCGAACGCCGAGGGTCGTCTTTGGAGTCTGTCTCCGTGGCACGACCCTGGTTGCGCATAGAGATGCACAGGTCGCGAATCTCCCGGCTGTCGGTGACGATTAAGCCGCCCTCGCCGGTGGTGATCTGCTTGTTTGGATAAAAGGCAAAGACGCCGCAATCGCCGAAGTTGCCAGCCTGCCGGCCGTTCAGCACGGCGCCCAACGCTTCGCAGCAGTCTTCGATCAGCAGCAGGCTGCGGGTTTTCGCGATCCGCTCATATTCATCGAAGTGGGCGGGATTGCCGAATATCTCCACTGGCAGGATCGCCTTGGTGCGAGGTGTGATGGCGGCCTCGACGGCGGCGGCGTCCATATTGTAGCTGTCCGGATCGATATCCACGAAAACCGGCTTTGCCCGCTCGAACAGAAGGCAGTTGGTCGTGGCGACGAACGAGAACGGCGTGGTGATGACCTCGTCGCCCTCGCCGATGCCCAGTGCCTTGACGCAGAGATGCAGGCCGCTGGTGCCGCTGTTAACGCCGACGCCGTACTTGCGCCCGGCCTGCTGCGCGACAGCCGCCTCGAATGCCTCCAGGCGCGGGCCAATGCTCAGTCGGCCGCTGCGAAGAACTGAAACGACAGCCTGAATCTCCGCTTCGGTGATATCGGGGCTGGAAAGTGGGATCTCTTCCCTGCTCAATGCTTGTCCTCTTGCGCCGCGCTGGCAAGGGCTTTGATCTCAGGCCCGCCCGCCAGTGCATGGCGATTATGCTTCTTGGGGGCTTTCGGTTATCGCTTGATCGGCGAGTTTATCTTGTTTGGCTTCTTGGGCCCCGGGCGCATTCAGCGGCTCGTATTCCGGAACGATCCTTTGCAGTAGAGAGACGATCTTGGCGCGGTCGGGTGAGTTTTCCAGCGCCTTTAGCTGCTCGGTTGCCCGCTGAATTTCTTCCCATGCCACCGGGCGGTGTTTCCAGATCAATACCTTCGAATGGACGGTGGGCTCCAGGTCCTCGCCCGCCGTACGGAGTTCCTCAAAGAGCTTTTCGCCCGGGCGCGTGCCGGTAAAGACGATGTCGATGTCCTCGCCTGGCCTAAAGCCCGACAGCGTGATCATCTGCTTGGCCAGGTCCACGATCTTGACCGGCTCGCCCATGTCCAGCAGGTAGATTTGACCGCCGGTGCCAGTAGCTGCGGCCTGAAGCACCAACTGCGACGCCTCCTGGATGGTCATGAAGTAGCGCGTCATTTCTTTATGGGTGACGGTGACCGGCCCGCCGCCCGCGATCTGCTTGCGGAATGTCGGCACGACCGACCCGGACGAATCCAGCACGTTGCCGAAACGGACCGACTTGAATTGCGTTTTGCAGCCTTCCCGGCCGTTGAGCGTCTGGGTGTACATTTCGGCCACTCGCTTTGTCGCGCCCATCACCGAGGAAGGATTGACCGCCTTGTCGGTGGAGATCAGCACGAACTCCGCAACGCCATAGCGGCAGGAGGCATCGGCGACGTTCTTGCTGCCCAGGACGTTGTTCTTGATCGCTTCGCAGGGGTTGCGCTCCATTAGCGGAACGTGCTTGTGCGCGGCGGCGTGGATGACCACCTCCGGGCGGTAATGACCCCAGAGTTGCCTGACACGCTTATTGTCGTATATATCGCAGATGCAGGCCGTGATGGGAATCTCCGGGTGGGTCACCCGCAGCTCGTTTTCGATGTCGAACAGAGGCGTCTCTGCCTGTTCGACGAGGATCAGCTGGGCCGGCTGAAAGTGGCAGACCTGGCGGCACATTTCCGCGCCAATGCTGCCTCCGGCGCCGGTGATTAGCACGCGGCGCCCGTGAAGGAATCTGGCCAGCGCCTCGGCGTCCAGCTCCACCTGTTCGCGGCCAAGAAGGTCGTTGATGTCAACCGGGCGAATCTGAGAGACCATCACCTTTCCGTCGATCAGGTCGCCCACGCCCGGCAGCGACTGGAACTTCAACTTCGTGCCGCTGCACAGCTCGATGACCCGGCGCAGCTCCTTCTGCGTCGCCGACGGCATGGCGATGATGATTTCCGCTACGTCCTGATCCTCGCAGATCTGACGGATGTCGGCGGTGGTGCCCAGCACCGGCACGCCGTGCATGAAGATGCCCTTCTTGGCCGGGTCGTCATCGACCAGGCCTATCACGCGGTATCGTTCAACCCTCATGCGATGGATTTCGCGGATGATCGTCTCAGCGGCATTGCCGGCGCCGACGATCAGAACACGCCTGACGCCCTCGGCGGATACGGGGCGAAGCTCCTCGCGGTACAAGCGAAAACCCAGCCTGGCCGTGGAAACCAGGAAAACGGTGGCCAGGAAATCCAACACCAGCACGCCCCGCGAATACTTTCCGAAATAAGTGCCCAGATACGGCAGGTAGCGTCCCGTTGCGTGGGGCAGATAGTAAAAAAGCAGCCACATGGAAAAGAAAATCACCGCAAACAGCCAGGCCCCAAGCAGGATGTTGGCCACGTCGCGGATGCTCGCGTACTGCCAGCCGCCTCGGAAGAGCTTCAGCCGGCCGAAGATGACAAGCTTCAGCATGATGAAGAAGGGCAGCCAGCGCAAGTACGAGCCGAGGAACCAGTCTTCCCCGCCGCCGGCGGGGCCGGCTTCGTACCAACCGGCGTCAAAGCGAACCAGATAGGCCAGAAGCAACGCCAGGGCGAACAGAAATCCGTGGATTGCCACGTTGACCGTAAAGCGGTAACGCAGGAACAGCGCCTCCAGCCAGGTCAATCTGCCGCTGGGGCTCTCGTTGGTGGGCTCGTTTGCTTCAGGCTCTGCCATGGGCACTTAATTTTTCTACACTTACGAAGGCTCGACCCGAGTCTCTGCATCGGCGCATTTGCTCTGAAGGTTGAATTCTAAGCCACGTCGTTCGTCGAAGCAATAGCGGCAAATCGCAGATAGCGTCCGAGCAATACGCCGGGGCTCGGAACGCCGGCTGTAAGTAATACGCCCCACGGAGACGGATGGCCTGCTGGGAAAGAGCGGCGTGAGGTCCCGGCCGGTGATAGAAAGCTCCAACCGTGCCCTATGAAGAGGACTCTGGCACCATGACGACAGTCAATCATCTCTGCAAGTGCCACCTTGGTGGCTCGCCGGCGATTTGACGGCAGGCTTGCAGCGATCTGGCCCGCGCCATGAATCGTTCATCTGAGCAAATCGGGGTTGTTAAGGTGGATTTTCCTACGAGGCGAATGGCGCGCATCTGATAAACTCTTACCGGGAACAAACCGAAAGGGCTATCCGATGAAAACCGAGAGACGGTGCCTGTCAATGGTGTTGTTGGTTGTGGTTGCAGTGCTGGCTGCTGTGCCGTCGGCCGCCTCAGCCGCCGGCGAGGGCTGGTTAGTCTCGTTTAAGAAGGCAAAAGCCCTGTCAAAGAAGAGCGGGAAACCGATCGTGGCGGACTTCACCGGCAGCGACTGGTGTGGCTGGTGCTGGAAGCTCAAGGCCGAGGTCTTTGACACGCCCGAGTTTAAGGGCTGGGCAGCCAAGAACGTAATTCTGCTGGAGCTGGACTTTCCGAGAAAGAAACCGCAATCAGCCGCACTGAAGGCGCAGAATCGCAAACTCCGGGATAAGTATGGCGTTCGCGGCTACCCGACGATCCTGCTATTGGATTCCAGCGGCGAGGAGATCGGCCGATTAGGGTACATGAAGGGTGGGCCAGGGCCGTGGATCGGCCGTTGCCAGAAGGTCATCGATAGCCACAGCAAAGCCAGTACGCTCCAGTTGGCCGAAAGTCTCGAAGCAGGTCTGGCCCTTGCGAAGAAGCGGAAGCGCCCGTTGCTTCTGGTCGTCTCGCCGACGGCCGCCGATGCCAGCCGATTTAGCACTGGCCTGGCGAAGAGCCCTGAATTTGTCCAATTTGCTAACTCCAGCATGGTTGTGGTTCACGTCGATTTCTCTGCCGAAGGCAGCGAAGATCAGGCAGCCACGTTTAAGCAGCTCAAGGATCGCCTGAGAATCAAGGACACCTCCAGGCACGTTGTGTTGGATGCGAAAGGCGAACGTTTGCTATATCAGTCTCCGGCGCCGGAATCTGATGAGGCATTGCTGGCAGAGCTCGCGAAGGCCTTGCCGGAGATCGGGTATGACGGAGGGTGGCTGGAGGACCTCGCCCAGGCTCAAATCATCGCTCGACGGGAAAACCGCCTAATCCTTGCTGATTTCACCGGCAGCGATTGGTGTGGCTGGTGCAAGAAGCTCAAGGCCGAGGTCTTTGACACGCCCGAGTTTAAGAGTTGGGCAGCCAAGAACGTAATTCTGCTGGAGCTGGACTTTCCGAGAAAGAAACCGCAATCAGCCGCACTGAAGGCGCAGAATCGCAAACTCCGGGATAAGTATGGCGTTCGCGGCTACCCGACAGTCTTGTTGCTGGATCCCAGCGGTAAGAAACTTGGCCAACTGGGCTACATTAGGGGTGGGCCAAAGCCCTTCATCGCAAAAGTAAAAATGCTCGTGAAGTAATCGCCACGGCCCTTTTTACCGCTCTCGGCCGCCGGTCGGCACTGCGAAAGACTGATCTCTCGATAAGTTTCGCCTGACTTGTGAACATCACAACAGCATGTAACCAACTCCACGAACCGTTTGTATTAAGGCCGGGTTCTTGGGGTCGCGTTCGGTTAGACGCCTGAGTTTCACTACTTGCATATCGAGGTTCCTGCCCTGGGGGTCCACGATGGAGTCTTCCCAGAGTGATTCGGTTACTTCCTGCCGTGAGATCGGCCGCCTGCGATTCTTAATGAGATACTTCAACAACCTGGCCAATCCCTTGCTCATCGGTTGCCAGATGCCTTGTTTCCAGACCCTGAGCGATTCAAAATCGACAATTACATCCCCCAAAGGCACACTATTCTCTCCAGAGCAGGCCCCGGTGTGATCCGGGATCCTCAAGAGCATCCACTTGACAATGTTGTTGACAGGCGTCCTGTCGGTAACGACGTTGTCCAATCCTGCATCGAGGAGTTTCTTTTGCAAGTCAGGTCTTCGTTCCCTAAGCGAGGCCACAATGGTCAACGCGGGGAACTCTTTCCGTACACTTCGAGAGAACTCTTCGATCTGCTCTTTTAGCGCGTTTTCGCAGACCAGCAGTACGTCGTATTGGTCCTCGCGAAGTGCCTGTCTTGCTTTTTCCGAGCAAGGCTCTATGGTGCTTGAAACCTTCTCAGCAGACAGAGCGCAAGCAATTCGACCTGACTTCGACCCATCGGCAGCAATGAGGAGAGCTCGCTTCCCGTTCACTCCTGTTCCTTTCCCCGTTCCCGACCCGCCGGAACTAGGAATGAAAAAGCGACCCTTTATCGACGCTGGATACGGATACACTTTTTCCACACCTGGATTCAAGTAAATAAACGATAATTACCCAAATTGGTTGAGCGGAGGAGCCTAACCGGTTGGGGCGGAAGACTATCTGGCTTGATAAATTCGAGCGCGAGGAGAAAACCGGATTTGGAGGAAGGGTTGAAGGAAAGCTGCGTTATATTTTCCCGGCCGTTCTTCTGTCCTTTCCGTGGACGGCCGGAAGAGCATACCAAAGGCTTCAAAGCACTCAGGAGCGTTTCTTTCCCTACCTTTTTGCTTCTTTTCTCCTCCCTGTCCCTTTTTCTGCCGGCCGGATGCTACAGCGACCACACGCCGGCGATTTCGATTCCACAGGAGTTGCACTTGCCGTTGCTTATGTGCATGCCGCGTACGGAGTAGCTTTGCCTTTCCACCACGCGCTTCTTGCAGGTGGGACAGAAGGTCATCTGTGCATTTTCAACGCCGCGAACGTTGCCGATGTAGACGTATCGCAGGCCGGCCTTCTGCGCGATTGACCTGGCCTCCGTAAGCACTTTGACGGGCGTGGGCGAAAGGTGAGCCAGCTTGTGGGCCGGATGGAACCGGGAGAAATGCAGCGGATAGTCGGGGCCGATGTTCTCGATCAGCCAGTCGCACATCCGCCGGATCATATCCATCCGATCGGTGTAGGTCGGCACGACGAGGTTGGTCACCTCGAACCAGACGCCCATCTTTTTTAGTGTCTTGAGCGTATCCAGGATCGGCTGAAGCTTGCCGGAGTTTAGCCTCTTGTACATCTGGTCGCTGAAGCTCTTGAGATCGACGTTGGCTGCGTCCAGGTATTGGCTAAGATCGACAAGGGCCTTTTCGGTGATGTAGCCGCAGGTGACCCATATGTTTTTCAGCCCCTTGCTGCGGGCGACCTTGGCGGTGTCGTACATGTATTCGTAAAACGCCGTCGGTTCGGAGTAAGTATACGCAATGGACGTGCACTTGAGGTGCTCGGCCAGTCTGACCACGTCCTCGGGGAACATGCTCAGGCGGTAGACATCTTGCCGGCTCAGGCGGCCCAGAGTATCGGGCCTCAGCCGTATCTGCTCGCCGCGGGGGTCCTTTGTTTCCTCGGGTTTCCGCTGAGAGATGTCCCAGTTCTGGCAATTCAGGCAGCGAAACCCGCAGCCGCTCGTCGCGATGGAAAATGTCTTGTTGCCGGGTAGAAAATGATACAGCGGTTTTTTCTCCACAGGGTCAACGTGAAACGTGCAGGGATTGCCGTAGGCGATGGTGTAGAGCGTCCCGCCTTTGTTGACCTTATTGCGGCAGCGGCTGCGATCCTCCGGCCGCAGCAGACAGTCATTCGGGCAGGTCTTGCACTGGACGTTTGCTCCAAGCTTCAGGTAGTGCTTGGCCTCTTTCACCCAGCCGCGTTTTTTCCATGCCTCCCACAGGGCGCCTTTCGGGGCGTCATTCTTGAAGACGCCCAGGGCGCCTTCCAATCCAGCCACCACGGGTGGCGGTGAGCGAAGAAGCCATCGCGCGAGGTATCCGCCTGCCAGGAGTCCGGCCGCCCCCCCCATGCCATATTTCAATGCCCTCCGGCGTGTGATTCCTCTCTTCGGCAGGAGCGGATCCGTCAAAAAGGCACCTGCCGTCAGGTCCGCGCTTTTCTCCGGATCCATCTTGACCTCCTGAGGGTTAAATACATGCTCGGCAGCGAATGCACTAGAAAGAGGGTCACAAACGGCACATCGAGCCTCTTGTGCAACTCCAAGGCCTGCTCTGCATCCAGCAGCCTGCCAAAGCCAAATTCTCCGCACATCGCATATCCACTAGTAATATACACCAACACGACGGCAAACAGAAACCAACCGCTGATCCGAACGATCTTGACGAGGTAGAAGTTCACGTTTCTCGCTGCCATGGTCGGCCCTTTGCCATTGCCGGCTATCCCCTAAACCATACGATCACGCCACTTATACAATTCAACCCTGCCGTCAGCAGACAGACCCAAACAACCCCGATTACCGGCACGAGGAATGTGCTGGCCAGCAGAGCCCCTAGACATGCCCCGACGAAATCGGCAGTATAGATCTGCGCTGCCGTCGTGGTAACTTTCTTGAAATGCACTCTGCCGGCCAGCGGGAACTCCATGCCCACAAGCGTGGCCAGAATCAGTGTCAGCAGCGGAATGGCCACCTCTGCCGAGATGCGCCAGGCACTCGCCGCTCTGACATGGCCCAAGGCTAGCAGCGCCACCGGCAGCAAAGCCGCAAAGGCAGCGATACCAAACTCCAGCTTCACCAGGTCTCTTGGCTTGCGCCAACTCAGAATGCGATTCATTGAGAACGATCCAATCGCCAGCCCCAGCATAAACGCGGTGACGATTAAGCCCAGCTTGTGGTAGACGCTTCCATAAAGTATCTGGAAGGCCAGCATAAGCACTATCATCAGCGATGAGGCCGTAAAGCCCGTCGTGAAGATCACCAGAGGGACCGGACGGATCCGGAAAAGATATGCCACCAGCATCAGAATCAGTACCCCTTCCAGTGCGCCGAACCGGAATCTGAATTGACTCATCCAGTGCAAAAGGTGGTAGTAATACAAGATCGGGCTAAAGTCCTTGTTTATCGGCGCATCCGGCGAGATGGCCCGTTCGACGTCCGCGATTCGATCGGGGGTGAGCATCGCCTCCAGATAATATTGGTTCACCAGGTGCGTTTGGATTTGCAGCTCCTCGACCCGTGTCGAGACATTGCGGACAAGCTCACCATCCGAGGCCAGGAAGAAGATGCTTCCGCCAGGAATGATGGTCACGTTGTCGAAGACCGCGCTCAGCGTCTTGTGCGCTACCGCAATCAGCCTGGCCAATTCCTTGCTTAGGTAGTTTTCGTAATGGCCTAAAGAAAGCGACAGCACGCCGCGATCTTTCAGAATCCGTTTGACCTCCTGGAAAAACTGTATCGTATAGAACCGGTTGATCTGGGATGTGGAAGGGTCCGGCAGGTCTGCTATGACCACGTCGTAGCGCTGGTGTGACTGTTTGACGAAAAGCCGCCCGTCGGTGTTAATGACCCGAATCCGGCTATCCGCCAGATTCCCCGGGGCGTATCTTCGCCCGACCTCGATGATCAGAGGGTCGAGCTCAACGTAATCGACCTGCTTTACGTCGTATTTCAGTATCTCCTTGGCCGTTCCGGACACGCCGCCGGAGATCAGCAGCACATGCTGGGCCTGCGGCCTTTGGGCCATCGCGTAGTGTACCGTTTCCTCGATTTCCTCAATGTTATCCGTGGAGAAAAGCGGCACGCTGTTCTGGATGAAGTTATACTGCCCGGCGTATTCCGTGACGACTAGGCTGCCATAGGGAGAATCGCCTCTGAAGACGACCTGCCGAGCAGAATATTCCAATTGTGTCGAAAGGTCGTCTAGGTCGAGTGCCACTGCGGTGAACAGCAGGCATGCTGTCACTGCACCGATTGCGGTCAGAAGAGCCTTCCGCCTCAGTCTCACTGCAAGGGCCGCCGCGAAGAGGAGGTTCAGGAACGCCGGAAAATAGAGGATGCCGAAATGATCGAAAAAGTAGACCAGCACGAAGGTGAACGCCAACCCACCGAAGATATCGCCGATGTTGTCGAGGAAGTAGACTTCTCCGATGCTCGCCGGGCCCTCCTGGCGGGCAAGGAGGCGACAGGCCAGCGTCAGTAAGTATCCGGCGATCAGGCAGTAGGGCAGCAGGAGCACGAAGCAGCTGATCACCGTTTCGGTGATCCCGACCAACGCCCCGCGGATGAAGACAACGTTCCGTAACGCGCGAAGCAGAAAAATGCTTGCGATCGGCAGTATCGCCACAAGCACCTGCGCGGCGACCAAAAAGCTTAGTGGACGCTTCAGCCGCGAAGCCGTCCTGCCCAGTTGCGTTCCGATACCCGTTAGCAGCAGCCAGTTGCCTAGAACGATTCCCAGAACCATCTCGTTGCCGGAAAAAGCGCTGAGCAGCTCGCGCATGAGCGTCAGTTGTGTCACGACAGCCGAGACTCCTACGGCACAGATGGCCAGGAGCACGAGCGACCTGCTCGGACGGTCGTGGAGGTTTTCGCCAGAGGCCGGCTGACTTTCTGTCCGTGGTTTTGCCGGGTACGAAGGCGTGTTATTCTGAGCCAAGCGCATGCATCTCCGACTCACTGAACGCTTCGGCCTGATACGTCCAGACCATTGCCTCCCGGCGTTGCCAGGCCGAGGGCGGCAATTGGGCCTTCTGGGCCAGCGAGTTCATGAACAGCCCCTTGTTGGGGATTTGCTCCCAGACCTGCGGCAGATAGATCGATTGACGCGTTCCGACCTTCAGGAGGACACCATCGACGTGCGGACGCAGCTTCATCAACAGATCGACGGTGGATTCGTATTCCAGCCGCCGCGGAACGGTTAGAACGCTGATTTCGATCTCTATCTTTTCGATCTCCTTCGGCCGCACTGGTTTGAAACGCTTGTCCAGCAGCGCTGCGCTGCGGGTGTTGTCCATAACGGCTTTGTACAGCGGCATCTTTGGCAGAACGTGGCCAATGCACCCCCGGAGCCGGCCGTCGATCGTCAGCGTCACGAAGCATCCCTTCTGTTCCGTGAGCTTGGCCGCGACAGGGGCGCTGGTTTTTGGAAAGTTACCCGTGGTAACCACCTGGACAAGCGTCTTTCGCGCCAGTTTCAGGAGAAAGCTTCTTTCGCTTGAAGAGTATGTTTGCCGGCGCGTGGTTGGTTGGGTTTGTGGTTCGACGGAGCGCTGCCCGGAGTCGAAAAAGACAATGGCCGCGTATCCTACCACGCCGGACTTATCGCCCGCTGTGTCGCCGCTGTTGCAGTATTTCAACAGCTTTGCCTGCCAGCCCTTCAACCTGGCCATGTGCATCAGTGTCAGAACCGGCTGCATCCCGCAGGCCTCATGTCTGCTCATGTCCTCTATGTTGAGGCTGACGATGGCCTGCACGCATTTTTCGTCCAGACGCTTGGCCAGGTCGTAGGGGTGATAGTGGCTCAGGTCGGTGCTGGCTACGAAGACGGTCTGATCGTCGAGGGCGTGTTCGAGGAGAACCTTGGCCACAGCCCTGGGATCGACCCTTCTGAGGACGATCGGTATGAGCGTGAAGCCCTTTAACGTTTTTTGCAGAAACGGAAGCTGGACCTCCAGGGAATGCTCCCAGGTGTGGGGGGTATCGGCGCCAAATGGAGGCAGTTGCTTCGGGGCTTGGCGCCACCATTGTGGCCGGCGGACCACGCACTTGGGATTGCGAACAAAGGGAGGGATTCTGGCGAGCTGCTTTGCCTTCGGGGAAAGTGGAATTTTGCCCAGCGGCGTCTCGTAGGCGTCAACGTCCGGGATGGATGCTCCCTTGAAATCGGCGTAATGGCTCGGCGCCATAACTACCACGGTGCGGACGTTCCGCCCAGTTAGTTGCTTATATGACTCGGCGGCTGTCTGGCCTGAAAATCTGTAACCGGCATGCGGACAGATAAGCCCGCGAACGTTTTCGATGTGCCTGTCCTTGACGCCGGCTAGGAACGCATCAACTTGCCTGCCAAGGGTTTGGCCGTCTCGTGGATAGAACAGGCCCGCAACGGCCGGGCGGCGGACCCGCTCGCCGGCGGGCGACGACGAGGCCTCGCTCTTCGGCTGCCAGGCCGTCTTGACGACGAGTCCTCCGCCCACCGCCGCGAAAAGCAGCAGTCCACCAATGATTGTCCAGCGCGTCCGCTTCATCGCTTCCGTCACAGGCGAACGATCATACGTCAGATATGATCGGGCTTTTCGGAATATCCTCCGGCCAGCCTTATCGCCGGCCGTGCCATCTGTCAGAATACCTCAACGCCTCGATCAATACAAAGTTCGCAGCCGGCTGGCGCTTCACTCAGCCGCAGCCGGGGATGCCGGTGCTGCCGAACATGTGGGCGAGAACTCGTAGATATCGATCGCCTCCGGCGTGCCCAAGTCAAACAGCTTGCGGCGAGGCGGGCCGAGCCGCTCACTCATCGCTTGCAGGTAACGGGCAAATTTCTCTTCCGGAAAAGGTTCGTCGTTGTCTCGGTATGTGATTAGCCAGGTGCGCCCCGTTGCTGCCTGGCTAAGCTCATCCGTTTTTGGGCCCCAACGAACGAGTACGGCCGCCAGATGTACGACGTAATAGCTGAACCTGGAGGCTGAGCCTTTCCAGCGATAGAGGTTCGGTGCGTGCGGGACGTCGGTGAGGGCATTAAAAACCACCCACCGATCGCGCGATTCGGTCTGCCGGGCCAGCCAGCGCATCGAACTGCGGTTAACCTGATCTGAGCGTTTCTTATAAGGACGAGCGATATCGCGAGCGATTCCGGCAATCGCAATGCCAGCCAGCACGGCCGCCGCCACACGAAAGCCCACAGGCACCCACTGTCGCCGCAGGCACGCTTTCAGTGCCGCCGAAAGGCCCAGTCCGGCCAGCAGGCAAAAGGCCGGCGCCATGTACAATGAAGTCCGAGCGCTGGTGCCGTACGGATAGCGTTTCATTGCGGCGGCAATGAAATTCAGGACCAGCGGGCTGAGCAAGAGGATCAGCATCACCCTCCTCCGCCGCCACATGATCAGGCATCCGAGTAGAACCAGGATCAACGTGAGTGTGCTGCCGCCATACTTTCCGCCGATTGGATATGCCAGCATGTTGCCTGTGTGGGCCCTCAGCAACCAAAACAGAAGCTGCAACGGCTCGCTCATGGGCGGGAACGCAGATTTCCACGTCTTGCTGACAAGCTTCGGGGTGGCTTCGGCTTGCAGGCGTGCGTGAAGAAGATACATCGCCAGAAAACTCACCCCAAGCACCAGGCAAAAGCCAACCCAGCCCGCCCACGCCTTCGGCGACGGGGAGCGAACGAGAACGCAGATCAGGTACAAGATCACCGCCCCGGATACAAAGACCGAAGGGTAGGAAACCCAGACGCCAAGCGCCGCGGCAGCGGCCAGCAGCAACCAACGCAGCAAGGAGGCCGAACCCTGTGAGACCCACCAGCCCAGGTAAGTCAAGATAAGCGATACCAGCAAGTCGCTCGCGTAAGGCTTTAGTTCTGCCGAATGCCGGACCACGTAATAGGATACCGCAAAGATCCCCACGGCCAAGATGGCGCTTCGCCGACCAAGGATTCGCTTCGCGAAGCGCCAGAATAAAATCAGTGATGCCAATCCGCACAAGTAGGGAAGGACTCGTAGCGCGTATTCGCTCAGTCCGAGCACGCGAGTGATCGCCAACTGAGCCCACATGAAGCCGGCCGGGAGTATCTGGCCGTAATCTAGTGCGCCAAGCATCCCGGGAAAGTCGCGCCACAGCAGGCTGCTGGCCGCAGCGCCTTCATCGCCCCAGATCGGAAATCCCAGGCCGTAGCGTACGCTGCGCCACCCCAGCCCCACTAGCACTAGTGTCAGGAGCACCCACGCTGTATGCGGCCTAAGTCGCCATCGGTTCTTGAACTGTGAAGCCCCGCCAATCGCCCCGGCGCTGCTGATCGGCTCCGCGCTCGTAAGGCGAGTTTGTTGTTCCATCAGTTGCCCTTAGCGAGAATTCCGTTTCTCTTCATACGATGCCACCTGCGAACGCCTCCGGGTAGCCGCACGTAAGATGGCAACTCCGAGTTACTAATGCAAGCGAACAATAGGAATAGGGATACCAAGAACCCCGCCAGGCCTGGTACTGCCTAACAGGTGCAATGGTGGAAAGTCCAAACGAGCCGCGACCGTCAGGGAGCGGCCTGTAAAACCTTCCGGTCGGCTTGACCGCTCCCTGCCGGCAGCAGCGTCCCGCTTGCCTGATTGCTCGACTTGAGACTTGCAATGTCTCACCGATCTTGGTAAAAGTCTCGCTTCGCTTGCTGTGGAAAATCGAATTCTTGAGGCCTTGACCAGTACTCGTAGGACCACCGGCGATCTTCGGCACAAGGTCGAGCTTTTTCAATGTCATCCTCACGAATACTCGGAAACCTGTAAACACCGAATACGAGGGAAGCTGAAATGGAACGAACGACAGCAGCTGGAATGCGGTGCGGGCGCAAGAGCAGTGAAGATGTCACCATCTCGTATGGCGCAGGGGATTCGGCCGCTAACGCACGGCCCATGGAGGTGAAAGCTGGCGGATATCTTGAAAAGGGCTGGGTGATTGCAAACCACAAGTTGCTTTCTTTCAATGCCGCTTTTATTTCCTCCGTTTTGAGCGTTCCTCGAGACGTGCGAGGAAAGTTGGAAACGCTGAGGTCCATTTTTGCCAGTTGGGAGACGATCATTTCCCTGATCATTCTCTATGTCTCCTGGCATGTAGCGATTGCCATACACGAGATGGGGCATTTCTTGACCGCGGCGAAGGTGAACGCTTTGAACAAGTCTTCGCAGGAGGCCGCCAACGCCATGGCAACCAAGCCGATGGCGGTGAAAGTGGCCTGGTACGCCAAGATGTTCCTCACCATACCATGGGGCAAGTTCTACGGTGTAAAGAAGGAGAGCGGGAATTACGCCCCCGACGCTCCGTACAATCTGGCGGTCGCGGCTGCGGCGCCCCGATGGAGCGGCTCTCTGGCTATGGTCGCCCTGCCGGTTGCGGCGATTTGCATGGCATTGGGCCTGCTGTTTGGAAGTGAATCAGTCATTTACATCGGCAGGTTCTTCCTGGCCCCTGGGGCGGTAGGACTGTTGGACCGCCTGTTGGCCGACCGCGGCAAACTCAAAGAGTTCAACATGAGAGAACGGCGAGCGGCCTCGAAGGCCGGGAGAGGCGCCGAAGCTGTCGCCGCGGAAAGCTGGCTGGCCCAGGTCGGTGAGCTCAAGAAGAAGCTCCTGACCACCAGGATGCAGACAGCCACCCTCAAGGACGGAACGACGGTCAGCGCCCCGTGGCAGTTCAGAAACTGTGCAATGGGCGGCTGCCATACCGAAAAAGAATACCCCGAAAGCAACATCAGCATGCAGGAAAGCATGTTCATGCCGCTTTCGGCCAAGACCTACCAGGACGCCCAGGAGATGACGGTCAAGCTGCAATACCGTCTGAAGGAGATCATGGAATCGGCGCCCGGAGCGAAGGTTATGGGCATTGGGCTGGAGGGCGGCCTGGCGCCGTATATCGAGAAGGATCCGGAAGACAAGGTCCCGGAACAGCGACTGTGGAGGCTGATGAAGCGGGCTATCCTGGACTGCGGCTACACGCCAGGGGTAGACGTCGCGATCGCGCTGGATCCGGCTGCCTCGGAACTGGAAAACGCCTACCGCCAAGAGACCGGCCAGGAGGATTCGGTCGGCATGTACCGCTTCTGGCGGGACAAGAGCAAGGTCGATATGAGCCGTGACGAAGTGTTGGAACTCTATCGAGAGGCCATGGAAAAAGACGGGGTACCCATCCTGTCGCTCGAGGACGCATTTGGCGAGTTGGACCATGACGGCTGGAAACTCCTGATGCACGGTGATAAGGCCAAAGGCATCGAAGGATTGGGCGAGAAGATATTCGTCATCGGTGACGACCTGGTCACCACCAAGGACTCGACTATCGAACAGTGCGCCAAGAATGGCGAGATCAACGCCGCCTTGATCAAGGCCAATCAGATCGGAACGCTCTCGGAAACTGTGCTGGCGATGTTGACCGCCCTGGCCTATGGAGCCGAGCTGGTCGTCTCCCATCGTTCCAAGTCGCCGAACGATCCGTTCGAGGCCGAGCTCTCCACGGCGATGAACGCACTGGGGTTGAAGGCCGGCGGGGGCACCAACACCGAGAGACTGCAGAAGTACGGCCGGGTCATGGAAATCCTTGCGTTGGCGGAGGCCGGCCAGAGAGAAATCTCCCAAGAGGAAAGGGCCCAAGTCGAAGCGGACCTTAAGGACTTGGTTCGCACGCTGACCGGCAAAGAGCAAGCCGAACTCGCCCCGGGTGCCGCCGAAGTGGACATTGCCGCCCTATTGATGAAACTGCTGGCCATCGAGAGTATCGACGGGGCCGAGGAAGCAACCAACGCGGGCATTCCTTCCGCCGCGGCTACGGTGTTCCTGGGCAGGACGGGAATCATCCGCTTTAAGGGATCCACGCCGCTAGGGACCTCGGCCGGGGTGGACGAGGCCATTCATTACGTCGACAGCATCATCACCCCCGGCGAGATCACCCGCAGGCACGCCGATCTGTTCAGCGACGCCGGCGACGGGACCTATCGGTTCAAAAGCGGCCTGGATCAAGCGGCCATCAAGGCCAAGAATGACGATGAGCTGCTGAGCTTGTGGAACAAGGCCCAGCGCTATGAGGGCAAAGGCTGCCTGGAAGCAGTCGAGCACATTGAGACCGTACTGGCAGAGGCCTTTACCGGCAGGAGACTTGGCCAGCTTGGCAGCATAGCCGAGGTCGACAGGGAATTGCTGGCTCTGGAGAGGCAGCAGGCGATCGCGGCCGGCAGACTCTCCGAATCGGCCCCGATGGATGAACAGATCCACGCAATGCAACGAAAGGGCGTTCTGGGCATGAACGCGATTCTGTCCGTATCGCTGGCCCTCGGCAGGGCCATAGCGGCAAGGGACGGCAAGGAGCTCTGGCAGCTCGTTCGCGAGATGGCTGTGGAGACCATGGCCAAGTTCGTCGTGGCCAATGCAAAGGATACCGGCGGCAAGGACGCCGAAGCCCTCAAGGGCATGGATTTCGAGGAACTGAAGGCCCTCTTCCGCGAGACGTCCGCGGAAGCAATAAAGCAAGATAAGGCAATTCACGTATTGCTGAGGGAGCAACTGCCGGTCTACGCAACGCAGGAAGCGGCCGCCGTCGCCTAGGGCTGCCAAGAGGCCCTGCCTTCGAGCTGTCTGGCTTGTCCGGCAGGTAGCTTGTGCGTTTGTGCATCGGTGAGTCTCTGCTCGCGCTGCCTTCGGGTTAATATCCATTTGTGTACGCGGACTCTTCGCCCAGGTCGAGGTGGCGATGGATTGGCTGGAAAGGCGGCGGCTGCAAGGGCGAACGCTGAGAGCAAGAGAAGGTGGCCCCAAGACCGAACCAACCCAAATCAGGCAAGACCCTATCGTCTCTCAAGCGGAGTTCGAAGGGTTTCGCTGGGGCGTGCCCTCCGCATCGGAAAGCACGGCTTGTAGTGTGTTCTGTGCTTCTGCTCGGTTCGGCGGTACTTTTGTTTGCTCGTTTAGGCCATTCGGCCTTGTGGGACGACGAGGCGCCCACGGCCTTGGGGGGCATCGGGGTCTGGCGAACTGGCGACACTTCGGCGGTCATCGATCACAACATAGTGGCTTATGGCGCGGGCTTTGAGCTGCGAAACATGCGAATGCGGTTCCTGCCGCCGCTGATGTTCTACCTGGTCGCTCCATCCATCGGTATCCTGGGCAGGACGGCGTTTGCGGCGCGGTTGCCGTTCGCGATGTGCGGTTTGGCTACGATCGCTTTCATCGCCTTCTGGATGTGGCGAGATCGAGCCAGCCTGCGAACATGGCTGGTGATGACGATCGGCCTTCTCGGCAATGTTTCGTTGATACTCTATCTACGTCAGTGCCGGTACTATGCCCCTGCAATTCTCCTGTGTACCGTGATCGCTTACACGTACCTGCATTGGGGTGGCAGCCGACGGATATTGGTGATTATGGCGCTTTTGTTAGTCGCGCTGCTTTCGACGACGTACATGGCGTATGTAGTGGTTTTGCTTTGTTTGCTGGCGGACTATCTGATTTGGCATCGCCGCCAGCGGAGCTTGGACTGGCGCGACTGGCTGGTATTCTTGATACCCCAAATCGTATTGGGTGGACTGATTTTCGCAGTTTGGAACCCTTTCGGCGCTGGCCGTGCACCAAATTGGATTGGTGGATTGCTTGGTCGGTTGTGGTTACTGTGGCTGAACTTACGCGACCTCAACACTTGCGAGTTTACCGTGGGCGTCCTGCTGATCCTGGCCCCGGTGATATACTTTTTCAACAAAGACAAGTGGCTGTTGCGTGGTCCTCTGGCGATTCTCCTGTTCTGCCTGGGAACTTCTCTTGTCGATTTCCATGAAGCTGTGCCGGGACAAGATCGATGCGCAGACGTACGGTACTTAGCGCCGTTGATTCCCCTGTGTGTTTTTGTGGTTGCCCGCGTGCTCCTGGCGCTTACTGGGCGCGTGAAATACCTTTTGGTTCCGCTGGCGGTGGTGGTGTTCGGAACGAATGTTTTTCACGGCGGTCGCTACAGGCCAGGGATGGATGCCTGGCCCGCCCCGCCGCGAACTGAAGCCAAGCCCTTCGATTCAACCTTTGTACGCTACATCCTCGAGCTGATCGATCCGCCGCCGAGTGCCTTGGCCGCCACGGCCGAATGGATCAACCATAATGTTTCGACTCGACGGAGCATCTGGGTGGTGCCGGATTACATGACCTTGCCGCTGATGTTCCACGCCCCTGAGGCCATGTATGCCTGGCAGTTGAAGGATCCCCCGGAGGAACGGTTCAAATCGCTGCCGCCGATTCATTTCTTTGGTCGCGTTCCGCCGGATTACGTTGTTATCCTAGGGCCGAACGCGGAACACGCCAGGCCCGCGCTTGAGCAGCTTGCGGAGCGCGGTGGAGCGACATATTACAGACCGCTGCACAGGGTTGACCTTTACTGGTATGATTTCATCCGCCCCGAGATTCCCTCCCACGCATTCGAGAAAGTCACGGATTTTGATCCGACAACTGAAGGAGTCGTTATCCTTCAGCCTGTACGGCAGTCTGAAACCACCTCTTCTGACGGCAATTCTACTTCGCGGCGCGAGGGGACCGAAATGGACGTGGCCTATTGTCCTGAACGTGTGGCTGAGGGGGTCGCCCTGGAAGAGGAGTGATTTCTTGTCAAGCCTCCCGCGCGTGGAGGTCATGTTTTCTTGTTTCGAAGGTCGAGGTTGATACTGTAAAGCTCGCCGTCGAATTCCTCGGTCATCTTGTAACCCGAGTTGCGGAAGACCGCGAGCATGGCGTTGTTGACGGGCAATACCTTCGCGGAAAAGCTGCCAACGCCGCGCTCTTGTGCGATTTGGGCCAGGTAATCCATCAAGATCGTGCCCATACCTTTTTGCTGCCACTCGTCATGGACGATGAAGGCCGCCTCGGCGGTCTGAGCCTTAGGGTCGAAGGAGTACTGCGCCAATGCGACGATGTTCTCCCCGGCTGGGCCAGGCACGACGCCCACGATGGCTACGTCGTTGCGGTAGTCGATGTTGGTGAGCTTCTGCACGGCCTTGTGCGGGAAGGTCATAGTATGCGTGTGATACATCGTGTGGACCGATTGAGCACTTAGGGAATAGAGCATCTGTGAAAGTGCCGGCTCGTCTGTGGGTTTGATAGGGCGGAAGAAAATCTCCGTTCCATCTTTCAGCGTCTCGTAGCGCTCCAGCTCCTCCGGGTAGGGAAGCTCGTCCCAGGCTAGCTGGATTTGGTCGGCGGGGATGTAGTTTTGCGCTTTGGCGGCCTCTATGAGTTCATTGCGAAACTTGGGATGCGCGATGTTGATGAGTGACAGGGCACGCTGGCGGATGGTCTTTCCGTGCAGGTACGCAATGCCGTAGTCAGTAACGACGTAGTGCACCTCGCCGCGTGTGGTGACCACCCCGGCTCCCTCGGCGAGATACGGAACGATGCGGGAAACGGTGCCGTCTTTGGCGGTCGAGGGCATGGCGATGATGGGTTTTCCGCCCCGACTGCGCGCGGCACCGCGATTGAAGTCTACCTGACCGCCGATTCCGCTGTAGAACTGGTAGCCCAACGAATCCGAACAAACCTGACCGGTTAGGTCGATCTCCAAGGCAAAATTGATGGCCACCATCTTGTCATGCTGGCTGATGACGGCGGGATCGTTGACGAACTCAGTCGGCCTGAACTCGAAGAACTCGTTGTTGTCGATATAGTCGTAAAGGCGTTGCGAGCCCATGCAGAAGCTGGCGACAACCTTTCCGCGGTTGATCGTCTTTTTCGCGCAGGTAATTGCCCCGCACTCGATCAGATCGATGATCCAGTCGCTGAACATCTCCGTGTGGACGCCGAGGTCCTTCTTGTCCTTCAAGAACTCGGCCAGCGCCTGGGGAATCTGGCCGATACCGCATTCGATGGTGCTGCCGTTCTCGACCAGCCGGGCGAGATACTGGCCGATGCGGCGAACGGTTTCATCCGGCTCGGGGACGCTGATTGCGATGATCGGCTCGTCGTATGGCACGAGCATATCGATGAAGTCGGCGCGGATGAAACTGTCACCCAGCGTCCGCGGCATTTGCGAGTTGACCTGGGCGATCACGCACTTGGCGTTGTCGGTGGCGGCCTTGACGATATCAACCGAGACGCCGAGGCTGCACAGTCCGCTTGCGTCCGGCGGCGAGACCGAAATCAAAGCCACATCAATGGGGATTCGGCCGCTCTCGAACTCACCGGGAATATCCGACAGGAGGATGGGCGTATAGTCGCCGGCACCTTGCTTGAGGGCGTGGCGGACGTTGTCGGCCACGAAAAAGGTGTTTATCGTGAATCTTTCGCGGAACCTCTCGTCAGCATAAGGAGCTGTGCCCATCGTCAGCAGCTGAATGACCTGAGCGTCATAGATATGCTCGGAGTACATGGTGAGGGCGTTGACGAGATGTTGCGGTTGGGCGCAGCCGGTGCCGATGAAGATGCTATTGCCCGGCTTGATGAGCTTCATCGCCTCGGCTGCGGTTCCGATGCGGTCTTTGAACTTTTCTTGCCAATTGAATTCCTGCATGGCGGCCGCTCTCTACCTTTCTGCTACCGTGATTCGGGCATCGACGGCGACGGGGGTTACACCCTCCGGCCCGACGACGTATGGGTTGATGTCCATTTCCTGAATCTGCGGAAATTCCGTAACGAGTTGAGAGAGTCTTTGGAGGCCCTCAGCGATGGCGTCTATGTCCACGCGCTCTTCGCCCCGGAAGCCTTTCAGGAGTTGATAGGTTCTGGTATGAAGAAGCATCTCCTTGGCTTCCTCGGCTGTCAACGGAGCGAGATAGAACGCTACATCTTTGAGCACCTCGACCATGACCCCGCCCATGCCGAACATCAGCAGCGGCCCAAAGTGCGGGTCGCGATTCATCCCCAGTATGACTTCCCGCCCCGTGGTGCACATCTCTTGTACGAGCACGCCGAGAATCTCAACCTCTGGGCGTTTTCTCGGAATGCGGCACATCATCAGGTCGAAGGCATCCATGACCTCTTGGGCGCTGTTCAAACCTACCTTGACGCCTCCGACATCTGATTTGTGGAGGATATCCGGTGACCAGATTTTCAGCACGACGGGATAACCAAGCTGCTCGGCGATATCCGCGGCCTGCTCGGCCGTTGTGGCGATGGTCCCCTTGGGGGTGACGAAGCCGTAAGCTTCCAGGATTTCTTTGGCCTCCACCTCTCCGATCTCTGGCTGGCCCAGCCGCAGGTGCCGGCTGATGATCTTCTCGACCTTCGCACGATTGACGGGGAAGAGCCTGACGACGCGTTTCGGCCGGGATCGCCATCGAACGTAGTCGTTCATTACCTTGAGGGTCGTCACGGCGCTTTCGGGGGAGTCGTATTGGGGGATGTTTCCTCTCCGGAGAACACGAATGGCCTTATCAACCTTTTTAGCACCGAGAAAGCAGGCAAGCACAGGCTTTTCGGCCTGGGGTGAAGTGATTTTGACGATTGCCTCGGCGGTGCCGGTGCAGTCCGTCATTGCTTGGGGCGTAAGGAGCACCAGAATAGCGTTTACGTTCGGGTCATCCAGGACGGCGTTCAAGGTGAATTCGTACCGCTCAGGCAAGGCGTCGCCCAGAACGTCGATGGGGTTGTTAACGTTTGCTTCAGGCGGGAGCTTGGCCGACAGCCTCTCGATTGTCTCTTCTGCCAACTTTGCGAAGGTCAGTCCCTGCCGTTCGATTGCATCGGCGGCCATGATGCCAGGCCCGCCAGCATTGGTGATGACCGCGACACTTGGCCCAGTCGGGAGCGGCTGATTGGCGAAGGCCTGGGCATAATCGAACTGGGTCTTGATGGATTCGCAACGGATGATCCCGGCCCGTTTGAACGCCACTTCGTAGGTCGTTTCGCTGCCTGCGAGACTTCCGGTATGGGAAGATGCCGCCTTGGCGCCGGCGCCGGTGCCGCCTGACTTCATGAGCAGTATCGGCTTTGCCCGCGAGATCTGCTCCGCACGGCGCACAAAGCTATCCCCGTGCATGATGTCTTCCAAGTAGCCTGCGATTACCTTGGTACTGTTGTCATTACCAAAGGCGTTGATGACGTCGAGCTCGTCAATATCGGCTTTGTTTCCGATGCTGACCAGCACGCTGAAACCGATGTCGTTCACCTTGGCTGTATCAAGGATCGCCGCCAGCAGGGCGCCGGACTGGGAGATGTATCCAATTTGGCCGGCCTTCGGCAGCGCCCCGCCGAAGGAGGCGTTGAGCTTGCGACCGGGAACCATCAAGCCCAAACAGTTCGGTCCGATCATACGGATGCCGGCTTCGCGGACGAGCTGGACCAGCTCCTCTTCGAGCTTCCTGCCCTCCTCGCCGACCTCTTTGAAGCCGGCTGAGATAACGATCACCTGCTTGACACCGACGGCAGCGCACTGGCGAATCACGTCGGCCACTGCCCCAGCCGGCACGACGATCACGGCGAGGTCTGGAATCTGGCCAATCGACTTCAGGTCCGCATAACAGCGCAACCCTTCGATTTCAGCGGCTTTCGGATTGACGGGGTAAATCTCGCCTTTGAATCGGCCGCCAAGTAGGTTTGCAACGATCTCGTGGCCGACTTTTCCCTTCTGCCGCGAGGCGCCGACGACTGCGACAGATCGTGGCTCGAAGAATGATGCAAGGTTCATTTAGACTGGTCGTCCTTTCCGATCATAAGTCTGTTCAAGCCCGGTTATATGACGATTCCCAGCGATTCCTTGCTCTTTGCTCCCCCGGCGCGGTTGACCTGAAGATTCGGGAGAGCCAACAACGTGCCTTCTGATTCAAGCATATTTCGTCGCCTGTTGAAAGGTGTCTTACGCGCGTCCATTTAATTCTAGCCAGATGTTTTCCGGCGTTGTATTGGCGTTAACGTTTATAGTCTCGATCCTTGCTTCGCGGCAGCGGTAATGGTCCAGCAGCGGAGCGATGCGCTGGCTGAAGATCTCCAGCTTGGCGCGAGTTGCATCTCGTTGGTCGTCGGTTCGCCCCTTGCGATCGCCGCCGACGTTGGTGCGAATTCGCTCGAGGACGGCCTCTTGCGGGCAGGACAGGTGGATGACAACTTGCACGTCAATGATTGTGCTGATGTTCTTGGCTTGGCCGACATGACGCGGCAGACCGTTAAGAACGATCCAGCTGTCACCGTCGATCCGGCGGTCGGCAATGAACGCCCGGAGAATCTTCTCGGCGATCGTAAAGTGTTCATCTTCCAGCAGCGCGCCTGATCGAAGGACAGCGGCCAGCAGATCAACGTCATCTTGCGTGAAGTCCTCCGGCGGCTCGGCGGCTGCGACGATCCGACGGAGGTGGCAACCGAAATCGAAGTGATGGCACCGTCGTCCCCAGAGGCCCTTTTGCGCCATGACCTCGCCGAGTGGCGTCTTGCCCGCGCTGGTGGGCCCTAGAAGTAGAATGGCGGATATCTTTTCCATACCATCGGCCCATCTGGTGAGATGGGGCCGAGCGTTGCATCCGGCTCGACCCCGCGCAGGCGCGGCAATAGCTCTGTATCTTTCAATGTCACTATTGTCTGTTCGGCTGGCATTTGGAACTTGGCCGGCTTGCCCTTGTAGTACTGGGTCTTGACGATCAGTCCGGGTCTAGTTGCGCCGATCGACGGCGCCGTCGGAGCCGGCTGACAGTCTACGGCCCTGCGATGAACCTGTCCACAATGGTCCGATGGACCGGTGCGGCCGTATCACCGGGCCTTTGCTTGCCCGTGGTGCCTTGCGGCAATCTGACAGGAAGTACGCCGCGGGCGAAGGCGACGTATCCCTACTTTAAGCTGTGGCGAGAGGCTACTTGATTCGCCTTCGGCTGCTTGCGATGATGGGCCACATTGCTGAGAAGCAAGGTGAGGCGCTGTTCTTTGCGAGGTGGAGGCGCAGAAATTGAGCCGTGTTGTCGTCAACGGATTCAAAGGCAGCAGGAAGGAGCGGTGCGATGACCTCTAATCGGTACTCGCACATGGTGCAGGAATACTACGTAGGGCGTGTGCGTGAGGTCCTCCGGGCCCGCCGCGGACGGCTGGCTAATCTCAGGACACGCGCAGATGCCCTAGCCTACGTTAAGCACATACGCAAGGCCGTCAGAAAATGTTTTGCCCCGATGCCCAAGCGAACGCCGCTGAAGGCTGTCATCACCGGACGAGACGAGTTCGCGCACGTCGTTTTGGAAAAAGTCCTTTTCGAGAGCCGGCCAGGCTTATACGTGACAGGCAATCTTTACATTCCAAAGCGGTTGCAAGCAAAGTGCCCGGGCATCCTTTGCCTGTGTGGTCATGTCGGGACCGGCAAGGCTGAGCCCTTCTATCAAACGTTCGCGCGGAACCTGGCTCGCAAGGGGTTTGTCAGCTTCATCTACGACCCGATCGATCAGGGCGAGCGGGCGCAGTACTACCCCAGAGACGGCGGGCCTGCTCTCGGCAAGGACGGCCGGGCTGTCCCCAGCGTCTGTTCCGGACACAATTGGGCCGGCAATGCGATGAGGCTTCTGGGCGATTTCTTCGGCACATGGCGCGTTTGGGAGGCGATTCGCGCTCTGGATTATCTACAGGCCCGACCTGAGGTGGATCCAAAGCGTCTCGGTGTGACGGGCAATTCCGGCGGCGGAACGCTTTCAGGCTATCTGACGGCACTCGATCGGCGGCTGACCATGGCGGCACCGTCCTGTTTCGTCTGCTCCTACCAGGCCAACCTCGAGGAGGAGATGCCGTGTGACACCGAGCAGAATCCTCCGGGTATCCTCGCCGCAGGGCTCGACCATGCCGATTTGCTGATGTGTTACGCGCCACGGCCGACGTTGATTCTCGGCCAGTACTACGATTACTTTTCCGAACAGTGGGCTCGACGGGCGGCCGAGGAGGTGAAAAAGGTCTACCGGCTGCTCGGTGCCGAAGACAATATCGAGTGCTTTATCGGACCTCACGACCACGGATACTACCGCGAAAACCGCGAGGCAATGTATGGATTCTTCCTAAAGCACGCCGGGTTGAAGGCAAAGCCCGGAGAAGCAAAGATCCGTTCTCTTCCGGCAAAGAAGCTATTTGTCACTCCCACGGGGGAGACCTATCGGGCCGGCAGCCGGAGGGTCTTCGAGTTCACCGCCGAAACTGCCCAATCGCTGGCCAAACAGCGCGGGAAGCCCTCGGAGAGGAAGGTCGTGGCCGCCGCGCGAAAGCTGCTGAACTTTCCGAAGGTAACTGGTGCGCCATACTTCAGATCACTGATTGGCTGCGATAATTACGAACCCAGGTCGGGTGGGCCTTTGCATTTTGCTGTAGAAACGGAGCCCGGAATACAGGTGATCCTAACGGCGTTCGGACCGCTGAAAGGGCCGGTCCGCCTGCCCACAGGAAACATCACGCTCTACGTCGGGCACACCTCCGGCCAGGAAGACATCGAGAAGATCAACGAGGTCAAGAGCTTGATGCGAGGCAGGAATACGTTTTTTGTTGCTGTGGACCCGCGGGGGATTGGCCAGTCCATGGCTCAGACCGTAGGGGCGAATAATTTCTTTGACATCTACGGCCTTGACTTTATGTACGCTGCGCAGTGCGAAATGCTGGGTGAGAGCTACCTTGGGCGGCGAATCTACGACGTCCTGCGCGTCATCGATCTGTTCCTGGCCGAGGGTGTCAAGCGGGTGGACCTTGTGGGCCGGGGCATGGGAGCCGTTGTGGTGGCGTTTGCAGCTATGCTGCATCCGGCTAGGCCGCGAGCGAGAATTCTCCACTATCTGCCGAGCTACGAGCTGATCGCGCGGACACCCATTTCGCGATGGCCGCTGTCGTCGTTGCTGCGTGGCGTGCTGAGACATTTTGACCTGCCGGACGTCTACAGAGTTCTAGGCCGAAGGTTGGTGAAAGAAAAACCTTGGAACACGAAAATGCGACCGCTGGGATTGTCTCGTAGTCCGGACTCGTGGCGGACTTGACCTGGGCGGCCGAGAGGGATAAAACCTTTCACAAGGATGCAAGTATGGGTCTGGTGGCGAATCTTGGCAGCCGGACGGCTCGGCACGTCGAAGGCTTCGGCAGTTTCTGTCGATTCAGTGGACGAACATTCGGCTGGATCGTTGAGGGGATGTTTCGCCTGCGGAACTATCGGTTGTTGGTTCCCCAGCTTTACGAGGTGGGCACCCGCAGCATCCCAGTTGTGATAATCACCGGAGTGTTTATCGGGGCGGTCCTGGCCGTCCAGACGGTCACGCAGTTCAAGCCGATCGGCCTGGCCGACCGCATGGGCACGATTATCAACCTTTCGGTGCTTCGGGAGCTTGGACCGGTTCTGGCTGGGCTGATGCTCGCTGGGCGAGTCGGCGGCGGACTGACGGCCGAATTGGGCACGATGCGCGTGACGGAGCAGATTGACGCCCTGCGGGCAATGGGAGCCGACCCGGTGCGCGTCTTGGTGGCACCGCGGTTCTTGGCCTGCGTGCTGTTGATCCCGGCGCTGGTGCTCTACGCCAATGCGATGGGCATACTCGGTGGATACGTCGTGAGCGTCTACATCTATCAGATCGGCGCGGCAGAGTTCTGGCGCCACTCCCGGGAAGTAGTGCGGCAGTTCGACATCTTCTACGGTCCGATCAAGAGCGTATTCTTTGGTGCAATAATGGCGCTGATCTGTTGCTATAAGGGTTTCCGGTGCGCCCCAGGCGCCGCTGGCGTCGGCCGAGCCTGCACTCAAAGCTTCGTCGCCAGTTGCATGGCCATCCTGGGGCTGAATCTTTTCGTCGACATGTTGCTCAACACGATCGAATTCTTCATATATGGTACGAGGGTGGTCCTGTAGCGCCGGCCACGACACCGCGTGCGACGAATTCCACTGGCGAGAGGCACTCAGTCGCTTAGAGTTGCGTGAGGACAAAAAGAACGATAAAGGCAATTGAAACTTGGCGGAAAAGACACCGGAATCCGACGAATTTTTACCTGCACATGATTGGCATTCCGGCATGCTTCCTGGCTGCGCCGATCCTGTTGATCCTTGGGCAGTGGTGTTTGGCGCCGGCAATCTTTGTCAGCGGATACGCTCTTCAGTTCATCGGGCACCTGGTCGAGGGCAACCGCAGCGGCGAAGAACTGTTATTGAGGAAATTCTTCGGTAAGAGGTCCTGACGGGGGCTGGTCCGCAGCAGTTCGCAGAGCCGAGGCGGGAAGACTCAGGCGGCGCTGCCTGTGCTCTACAGCAAAACCCCACAATGGGGGTTCTGCATCTGGGCTGGGTGGGGCAGTTCGGAGCGGCTATGTGAGGCCTAACGGCTCGGCTTTGCATCAACAGCCAGGTGTCCAATTCCGTCGTAAGAGGGACAGCAACAGCGGTTTTCGAGATTGACCACGGAATTCGGGGGACTTAGCGGAGGGTGCAATCGAGCGGTGCTCTTGGTAATGGCTTTAAGTAGCGGAGGTTACAGCGGAGATACGCAGAGGCGGCAGCCGTTGCCACCGGCAGGATGAACTCGGTGAAAAAATCGATGTTTTTCTGAGCTTAATACTGGACAAATCGTACTACTTTTGTATGATATATGAGAAGCGATGCGAGGCTGCGAGAGGCAGCTTTTTATAGCTCAGTAATGAGGAAAAGTTGTACTACTTTACATCTTACCGGCCGCTCGATTGTACTGGCACCTAACGAAAGGAGCCTAAGATGAAACCCGCCACCACCGTTTTGAACTCGATTGAGCCCAAGCTGCGGTCCAGTAGCAGGCGGCGTTCCGCCGGCGCTGGTTCTACGGCGGTGGCCGAAGACAAACCGTCCAGGACGGTCGACTTCGTCGATCATCCCTCATTCTCACAGCCGGGCATTGAGAGAGAGCTATTTGGCCAGGAAAGCGGCGATATCGAGGTGCCCAGATGGACTCATTTTCCGGAAGTTCCGGAAGAGGTTGGGATCCAACAGCGGCGTCGGGTCGCACTACGCCAGGAGGACGAGGCCAAGCTGTTCTTGAGATATAACTATGCCCGGTATCGCCTCAGCAAGCTGGCCGAAGCACAGCAGCGGCGGTTTTCCGAAGCCCGGGCTCGACAGATGAGGCTCTGGAGCGACCGTGGCGAGCAAGCGCGCTGTGATCTGGTTGGCGCCAACATGGCGCTGGTGCTGGCGATGGCCAAACGCACACGGATTCCGAATGTTGAATTCGCTGAGTTGGTCAGCGAGGGCAATATGGCCTTGCTGCGAAGCGTGGAGAAATTCAATGTCTCGTTGGGTTTCAAGTTCTCCACCTACGCCTGCCGAGCCATCTTGAAGAGTTTCAATCGCTTGGCAACGAAGACAGGGCGGTATCGCCAGCACTTTCCGACGGAGTACGATCCGGATCTGGAGCGTAGCGATTACGACGTGCGAAAGCACGATATGCAGCGAGAGGACTCCATCGAATCTTTGCGAGAGATCCTAGCCAGCAATCGTGCCAACCTGACCGATGTCGAGCGGACAATCGTGACAGAGCGATTCGCCCTGGTTTCTCGCGGCAAGCGGCGGACGCTGGCGGAGGTCGGCGAGATGGTCGGGTTGACCAACGAGCGCGTGCGACAAATCCAAAACTTGGTCCTGGAGAAGATCAGGGCTGCGCTGGACGACGAATTCCTCGCTCCGTAGAGCAGAGTTTTTCTGCCTCAAGTACCAGATAGGGGGATTGGGCCTTTGGGCAGCGCCTGGCGGGCGTTTCGGCCCCCGGGGATGGGCCAGCCAATCTCGACGCTGAGATGTATGTCCATCGCCGTCTGGAGATTGCAATCCGGCCTCCTTGGGGTATACTTTGCATCTAGCTCGGGCGTTTAGCTCAGCTGGCTAGAGCGCATCTCTTACAAGGATGAGGTCACTGGTTCGAGTCCAGTAACGCCCACGGGTTGCGACTCCTTGCGTTCGCAGGGAGTCGCTTCACTGCGCATTGTGTCGCAAAACGCAGGCTCCGCCTCGCTGTCGGGCTCTCGTTGCAATTCTTTGCGAGCCGATGCGGCCGGCTGCTGCACCGGATTTTTGCACCGCTTTGGCGAAATGCTCTTCGGTTACTTGAAGGTAGTGTTTTGCCGCCACGTGCTGGGAACTGCCAATCCACGCGCACACGACATCCAGCGGATATTGCTCCGCCAGTTCCGTCTCCCGTGTGCTGCGAAGGTTTTGAATCAACTTCGGCCAGGGCGTAAGGCCCGCGTGTTTGATAATTCGCGTAAACTGTGTTCGTAGGTTAGCCAAGAAAAAGGGACCGGGGCGATTGCTCGCCCCGGCCCATGGACCGGCGGGTCCATTTGAAGCACCTAACAAATTTCTGTTACTGCGATCGGATGAACATGTGATCCACGTACACCGTGTCAAGGTCCTTGGCCTTGTTGTCGCGGTTGGTGTCCAGAACGTGGATGTACAGCGTTCCGCTCGTGTCGCTCGGTAAGTCGAAAGTCTGCGGCGTGTTG
>SDBT01001781.1_pt1 | contig 38440 bp, 44 predicted proteins | sample 2277101 | NCBI WGS metagenome assembly SDBT01 (sample SAMN10404973, study PRJNA504765) | marine sediment metagenome | isolation source: marine sediment core GS10_PC15, 103 cmbsf | place: Arctic Ocean: Southern Knipovich Ridge | collected 2010 | reverse complement strand
ACCGAGATAATAAAATTTTGTGAAACTATCGGGTTTGATTACATGGGCGCGATTATCTGGCAAAAGGTTACAACCTGCAATACTACCGGCGGGGCCACGATAATGGGGTCATTCCCAAGTCCGCGAAACGGCATTTTGAAGATTGATTACGAATTTATTCTTATCTTCAAGAAGCCTGGGACTGCTCCAAAGGTGAGCAAGGAGGTCAAAGAACTGTCCAAAATGACCACGGAAGAATGGAATCAATACTTTACAGGCCACTGGAATTTTTCAGGTGAAAAACAGGACAGACACCTTGCTATGTTCCCTGAAGAACTGCCTAAAAGGCTGATTAAGATGTTTAGCTTTGTTGGCGATACCGTGCTGGATCCATTCTTAGGAAGCGGAACAACTTCTTTAGCTGCCAAAAACCTTAACCGAAATTCAATCGGATATGAAATTAACGAGGATTTTCTTAAAATAATCCGAGACAAATTGCAGGTAGACAAAACTCTGTTTCAGGATGAAGCGTTTGATTTTATTCAGCAAAATTACATAAAGAAAGACTTTTCTAAAGAGATAAAGGTTTTACCTTATATTTTTCATGACACTGTTAAATTTGACAAAAAAATTGACCCGCGAAAACTCCGGTTTGGCTCAAAAATAGATGATAATGGCAAAAAGAGAGAAAAATATTTCCGTGTCAAAGAAATTATCTCGCCTGATAGACTGATTCTCGATAATGATTTACAAATTAAATTGCTGGGAATAAAAGAAAACCCCGGAACCAGGGACAAGGCTATGGCTTTTTTAAGAGAAAAAACAAAAGGCCAAAGGGTATTTATGAAATATGACAAACAAAAATATGACCAGGACAACAACCTGCTCTGCTATCTGTATCTCCAAAACAAAACCTTTTTAAATGCCCATTTGATAAAGCAGGGGATAGTTGAAGTAGATTCTTCTTGTGATTACAAATATCGGAATAACTTTATGTCTAAAAGGAGTTAGCGAGATATGGCAAAAGAATGGATCGCGGGACAAGAAGGGGAAAATCTAAAATTTAAACGAGAAACACTCCTAAACTATGTAATGAACAGATGGGGACTTAATAAAGCTTACAGTGTCGGACCAACTTCAGAATTAATCAGAAATTGTGCTCCTAAAACTTTTGAAGAATGGGAAAGTTATTATTTTAGCAACGCAATTCAAAAAAAGAAAAATGGCTTAAAAATTTCAAGGGAATATATTACTGGTTTAGGACAAAAGCTTTATATCAAACTTTCAGAGGTTGTTCAAAATGAACTTGAGTCTGTCGAAGAAGAAGAATGTATTGATTACGCATACAATCTTGTCTTAAACAGAACTTATGTGGGTTATAAGTCTGAGATTGACACTATTTATGGACAATTACAGGGTATTTTGGGCGTTAAAATTGAACCTGCTCCAGATGAGTGGGACAGGACTTTTTGTGTAGATTTCCACATTAAGATTAATAAAAAATATATAGGCCTACAGATAAAACCAATCTCTTCTGGAAAAGCATTGGACCAATATCAATGGGACAACATGCACGATGTTAAGCACAAACAGTTTGAGGAACAGTTTGGAGGGAAAGTGTTTTTCGTTTATTCTGTTAAATCCAGTGGTAAAAAGAAAAAGATTTACAACGTTGAGGTGATCGAAGAAATTCAACAAGAGATTAAAAGACTTCAGCAAACAAATTAGAAACTGTCAAAAATGAAGATACGGGTCTGTTCGGAAAACGGGGACAGCCACCTATTTCTTTAAGCTCTCAATCTTCTCCCCCGCAGTAGCCTAATTGGTGCAGGATCTTCGCAGCGCTTCGACTTTTCCTGTATGTATTAGATTTCTGCGTTGACCAATTTTAGTAAATCATCTTTTTGGCCTTTGTGGAAATAGAGCTTTCCGTTTCTTGTAACGGTTTTGCCGGGAGCCAGTGGGCCCAGGGCCGGGACCGAATGTATGCAATGCAAACGGTTGAAGTTAATATCCAGGCGCAGGGCTTTGTCCCAGGCGTAGCCGATACAATATTGGCGTGTGCGGCCAACCCTTACGACTAATGATGAGTCGGCGCAAATTCTGCGGACAGATTCGGCGTCGGCGGCGACGTTTTTGTTTTCGCAGTAGCCTTTGACGGGGAAATTGTATGGGTCGTGGCCGTAAATTTTTGCATGGGGCCGGCGAAGATGTGTCAATGACTGCCAGCGGCCACCGGTCCTGAAGAATGTGAAGTCGCCGGTGCTGTCCATGAAGTCGGGAGCGTAGAAAAAGTTGAAGCAGCTATTGATGCTGAATTGGGGACGAAGGGGTTTTCGGCCGGTGTTGGTTACGGAGATTTGGAAATTCACGCCATCTTTTTGCGGGGCGAGGCGTGCCTGCCACCGGATGGAGAAACCGCCGTAGGATACGTTGGCGGGTTCGATATAGAGGTCAGGGCCGTCTGATTTCCAGTTGACCGGTTCTTTTACCATAAAATTTTTGCCATCGCCGAACATAAAAGCTTCGGGTGCCCAGAGGGTGAAATAGTCTGTTGGCCACGGCGCCCACTGGACCATGACGCGGTTTAGGTCTTTTTCGTGGAGGTAGATATTGAACGGGTAGCCGGTTTGGGCTTGTTGTTTTAGCTGTTCGCGGCTTAATCGTCGGCTTTTTCGGGGCGGTGGGTCTATGGTAGCTTTGGCAATGGTTGGGAGAGCTGCTGCGATTGAGATACCGGCGGCGGTTTTTAGGAAGTTTCGTCGGTTAATCGGCATAATATGTCCTTTCGTTGGTTAGGTTTTAAGGCCTTATATGCGGCCTGTTATTGCCGTTGTGAGCGAGAGCGAACATATTATAAATGAGGACGTACGGCAAGGCAGAAAATTAAATATCACCTGTGCCTGCGGCACCACAGGTGCAGGCAAAAAGTAAATAGCAAAATTACAACATATCAAAATTCAAAAATGTAGATTAACTGCGGATGGAAAACAGGGATTTTGGACTTCAAACTGGGGCAGGTCAAGGCCCTGAAAAACGGGGGTAAATTTTGGGCACAAGGCGGGTCGTTTTGGGGTAGTTTTGGGAAAAAGTAGAAAAAAATGAAAAATTTTTGATTTTTTTGCATTTTTTTACATTTTTTATGTTTGCACTTTCGTGTAAACTCTTATAGACTTCTGTGTTTACACTGTTAATAGGATAGTTTTTTTGCAGCCGCACCCTGGACTTTCGCTTATGGGAGCGGGGTTGTGGTATGGTAATAGTGTTTATTCGGCTCGCCACGGGCGCTAGCGCCGGTGGTGCCGGTGTCGCTGCTGTAGCTCAGTGGTAGAGCGCGTCCTTGGTAAGGACGAGGTCATGGGTCCAAGTCCCATCAGCAGCTAAATGCGAGCAAGTCAGGCCGGGATAGCAGAGCGGCGTTTGCGGTCGTAAGGTTGTGGAGTTCTTGGCAGTCTCGGCTGTGAGTTGATTGGTTATATAAAAACTGGAATAGGATATTGAAATCAGGTTAGGAATAAACAAGTACTAACACGGCACTTAGGAGGTTTATAGTAAAATGGCTAAGGCAGTATATGAAAGAACAAAACCACATGTTAACATTGGAACAATCGGTCATATCGACCACGGCAAAACAACGCTGACGGCGGCAATTACGATGCGTCTGGCGTTTAAGGCCGGTAAAGGCAACATCAAGAAGTTCGAGGAGATTGATAATGCTCCCGAAGAAAAGGAGCGCGGCATTACGATTAATACCGCGCATATTGAGTATGAGACAGAGAAGCGTCACTATGCGCACGTGGACTGTCCGGGGCATGCCGACTATGTTAAGAACATGATTACGGGGGCTGCCCAGATGGACGGGGCGGTTCTGGTGGTAGCGGCCAGTGACGGGCCTATGCCTCAGACACGTGAGCACATCCTTCTTGCCCGTCAGGTTAATGTGCCGAAGATGATAGTCTATATGAACAAGGTCGACCAGGTGGATGACCCGGAGCTGCTGGAACTGGTAGAGCTGGAAATCAGAGAGTTGCTAAGTAAGTATGATTTTCCTGGCGATGATATTCCGATTATCCAGGGTTCGGCATTAGAGGCGATGAACAGCGAAGGCAAAGACGACGAGGCGTGCAAGAGCGTTGATGAGCTGATGGTAGCGGTTGATGACTATATTCCGGTTCCTGAGCGTGAGGTTGACAAGCCTTTCCTTATGCCGGTTGAGGACGTCTTCAGTATTAAGGGCCGTGGTACGGTCGGCACAGGCAGGGTAGAGCGCGGCATGATACATGTCGGCGATGATGTTGAAGTGGTTGGAATTACCAAAGAGACTCGCAAGACAGTATGCACCGGCGTTGAGATGTTTAATAAGACTTTGAATGAGGGACAGGCCGGCGATAATATCGGTATCCTGCTTCGTGGGGTCGAGAAGAAGGACCTGGAGCGAGGTCAGGTTGTAGCGGCTCCTGGTACAATAACTCCGCACACCAAATTCGAGGCCGAGGTTTATGTTCTGACGAAAGAGGAAGGTGGTCGTCATACGCCCTTCTTCCCGAACTACAAGCCACAGTTTTTCTTCAGGACAACTGACGTTACCGGTGGGATTGTTGCATTGAAGACACGAGAAGGCGCCAAGGCTGAGATGTGTATGCCCGGTGACAACATAGCAATGGAGGTTGAGATTATCAGCCCAATCGCTATGGAAGAAGGGCTTCGGTTTGCAATTCGTGAGGGCGGCCGAACAGTAGGCGCTGGTGTGGTAACGAAGATTATTGCGTAATTGTCGAGACGCGGCAAGCATTGAAGGCAGAGTCGCCGGCGAGGCATAATCGCGGCCGGTTGGACAGAAGCCGTTTTGTTTCAGACAGGCGGGTCTGCTTTGCAGGATAGGCTTTATGGCAAAAAAAAAGAGCAAACGGGAAAATGTCTGGCTTGAGTGCAAGGAGTGCGGCCAGAGGAATTATCGAACCAGTGTCAGTGTCGCGGAAGGTACGCCGAAGATAGAGTTGAAGAAATTCTGTAAGAGCGAACGGAAGCATACTGTGCATAAGATACGGCGTAAATAGGGGGGGGTCTAAATATTATAGTTTCGCTTGTGTTGTGAAAATTGGTTTATGCAGTTAGAAATCAAAAATTAAATATCAAAAATCAAAATTGCGGAATCGCCGCAAAGCGGCGATATCGATTTAGAAAATAAATGGATAGAGAATAGGCCAGTAGCTCAATTGGTAGAGCGTCGGTCTCCAAAACCGAAGGTTGGGGGTTCGATTCCTCCCTGGCCTGGTTTGGAGCGGAAGACAGAGGACAAAAGGCAGAGAGAAGAATTTAGCCCTTAGACAAACTCAGGGCAGGAATTGAGAATTGAGAATTTAGAGTTTAGTGTTGGGGTTGTGGGTGAGGAAAGGGCTTGTGCGGTATGGCGTTTGAAATTTATAAGCGTGGTCAGGGCAAATACACGCGGCTTTGCACCGCTTTCGGAGCGGGTTTAATAGCAGCGTTGGGGTGTCTTAGACTTTATGCGCAACTGCAGGCTTCAGACTTTGGATTATGGGTTGAGACTATGGTGCCGGTGGTGTTGTTTGTGGTGTTGGGTTTTTTGATTTTCTGGCTGATAAATAAACATACAGTCTCAGACTTTATGATAGCGGCTGAAGGCGAAATGAAAAAGGTCAGTTGGTCGAGCAGGAAGGAAATAGCGGTTTCGACATTTATCGTTATTGTGGTTGTGATTTTAGTAGCGGTGCTTGTCGGTTTTACGGATTTGAGTTTCAATATGTTGTTTACATGGCTGCTAAGCTAAAATAGTCGTATTTAAGCGGATTTTTAATATGCAGTGGTATGTTTTACGAGTTCAGTCGAATAAAGAGATGAGCGTTAAGGAAGCGCTTTCGCAGAAAGTGCAGATACACGACCTTGGCGAGATTGTGGGCAGGATAGAGGTCCCCGTTGAGCAGGTCAAGCGCATTCGTGGCAGCAAGCAGACGGTATATAATCGCAAGCTGTATCCGGGTTATGTTTTTATGGAGATGGAGCCTGGTGAAAACGGACGTGTTCAGGAGCAGGCGTGGTTTATGATTAAAGAGACCAGTGGAGTTGGTGATTTCGTTGGTACCGAGGGTATTCCTACGCCGATGCGTGACACGGATGTTGCGAAGATGCTTCTGGAGGCGGAGAAGCCGGAAGCGGCGCCGAGCATTAAGGTTGAGTTTAAGAAGGGTGACCAGATTAAGATTCGGGAGGGCGCGTTTGAGAATTTCGAGGGCGCAGTCGATTCAATTGACCAGGAGCGAGGGATAGTTAAGGTGATAGTTACGATATTCGGCCGAAGCACTCCACTGGATATAGAATATTGGCAGGTTGAGAAAATATAGGTGCTGAGGGTGAAATCATGCTGGCAGCAGGTAGGGATTCCTGATTGATTTTTTGGAGATATTGTTGTTTTAGCTTTAATCGCAGAAGGTGAATGATGGCCAAACAAATAGTGGTAAAGATTAAATTGCAGGCAAAAGGTGGTCAGGCGACGCCGGCACCGCCTATAGGCCCGGCGTTGGGACAGCACGGGATTAATATCGGTCAGTTTGTCTCACAGTTCAACGAACGCACAAAAGATATGAACGGTACAATTGTGCCGGTTGTGATAACTTTCTATAAGGACAAGAGCTTTACTTTCGAGGTGAAGAGTCCTCCGGCGGCGGTACTGCTGAAACAAGAGGCAGAGGTTGCCAAAGGCAGTGGCGTACCGAACAAGGAAAAGGTCGGCAAAGTCACCGCTGCGCAGGTTCGCAAGATTGCCGAGGCCAAATTCAAGGACTTGAACGCCTATGATTTAGACCAGGCGGCCAAGATTATAGAAGGAACTGCCCGGAGCATGGGCATTGAGATAGAGAATTAACAAACCGCCCCGTTTCTTTGAAACGGGGCGGTTTGTTAGTGAATAGTCGTTATGCACAGCATGCCTTACGGCAGTGAGTAGTTGTTAGTGAATGGAGGCCGACTTCGTCGGCGATTAGTTTAAGTTGTTATATGATAAGGGATTAATCGAAATCCATATATCAAATCGGTCAATTTGAGTGTTAATTATTGCTGACCACGGCAAATGTTTTGTTAATAGTGGGAGTAAAAACAGCGGCTCAGTAGAGTTGCAATTTACGAAATAAGGGGAAGTTTATGGGTTCAAAAAGTAAGAGATATAAGAAGGAAGCCGAGCAGTCGGGCCAGGAGCCGGTAGGTTTGGCCGAAGCTGTTGAAAAGGTCAAATCATTTAATTCGGTCAAATTCGACCAGACTGTTGAGTGTGTTCTGAATCTTGGTATTGACCCGAAGCAGGCCGACCAGGCGATTCGCGGCTCGATATCTTTGCCTCACGGGATAGGTAAGCAGAAAAAGGTTATCGCGTTCTGCGATGACTCGGAAGTAGAGGCGGCGAAAGGCGCCGGCGCGATTGAGGCCGGGGCCGATGAATTGGTAAAGAAGGTCTCCGACGGCTGGATGGATTTCGATGTGGCGATTGCTTCGCCGAAGGTGATGAGCAAGGTCGGAAAGCTGGGTCGGACTCTTGGTCCTCAAGGCAAGATGCCTTCTCCGAAAAACGGAACGGTTACGGCTGACGTTGTAGGGGCGGTGGCAGAGTTTGCAGCGGGGAAGGTCGAGTATAGAAACGATGCCGGCGGGAACCTGCACGTGGTGGTTGGAAAGCAAAGCTTCGAGAACCAGAAGCTGGTGGAGAATATCGAGGCGTTTGTTTCGCATATAAAGAAGATAAAGCCGGCAGCGGCAAAGGGGACATATATCAAGAAGATGAGTATATCAGCGACAATGAGTCCCGGGATAACAGTTGATTATTGATTAATATTTTTCGAAACGGGTGGCAGAATGAGTAAGTATATTAAAGATTTGGTTCAGACGGAGTTGGAAAAAAGGATAAATGACAACGATATCCGCGATTTTTTTGTTGTCAATATCAAAGGTATAAACGGTGTTGACAATAATCTGATGCGTGGGGCGTTGAAAGAAAAGCATATCGGGTTGTCAGTGGTTAAGAACTCACTATTCAAAAAGGCGTTGCGGAGCCATCAGATGGAGGGGGCTGAGGCGTTGTTTATCGGTGCCTGCACTATAGTTTATGGTGGAGACAGTATTGTTGACATTGCTAAAGAGCTGGTCGAATGGGTCAAGAAGGTAAAGTCCCTGGAGATTAAAGGCGCGTTTCTGGAGGGTTTGGCTTTAGATGCCGAGGCGGCGACGTCACTTTCCAAGATGAAGACGCGTATTGAACTTTATGGCGAGATTGTTATGTTAGCCCGGTCGCCTGCGGCAAGGGTGGCGTCCTGCGTTGCTTCTCCTGCAGGCATTATCGCCGGCTGTGTTAAAGCGATTGTGGAAAAGGCAGAGAAAGAAGCGGCGTAAATGATTGAACCAAAGGTTCAATAGTTTTGAGTTTTGAGTGCTGAGTTTTGAGTTGTTTTTTTGCAACCACGAAGGATACGAAGAAAAAGGAATTAAGAATTGAAGAATATTATTGCCTGCGTGGCTGTCCCTGCAAAGGGTTAAACGAAACGGCGTAGTTTCGGCTACCACGAGGCGTTGATTGACAGGAGTTATGAAAATGGCGGAAGAAGCGAAAGAAACAACCGAGGCGAAAAAATGGAGTAAGGATATTAAGGCGATTGGCGACAAGATAGTCGCTCTTACGCTGATGCAAGCCAAGGAGCTTGGCGATTATCTCAAGGACGAACATGGCATAGAGCCTGCGGCAGGCGGCGGTGCGGTTATGATGGCGGCCCCGGCGGCAGGAGCTGCTGAAGAGGTTGAGGAAAAGACCAGCTTTGACGTGATTCTGAAAAGTTTCGGCGATAAAAAGATCCAGGTCATCAAGGAAGTACGTGCGTTGACGGCGCTGGGTTTGAAAGAGGCCAAGGACCTTGTTGAAGGCGCACCGAAGCCGGTGAAGGAAGGCCTGAGCAAGGAAGACGCCGAGGCAGCCCAGAAGCAGCTTGAGGCAGCGGGTGCGACAGTTGAATTGGCATAAAAGTTTTTGGTTGCCGCCGGTCGGCTGTTAGTAAAAAACAAAAAAAAGAAGAAAAACGTAAGAACAACTGAATCTTAATACTTAAGGAGTGCCAGATGGTTTCACGACCTGTCCGCAATTTTGGTAAAGTCGTCGATGCCGTTGAGATTTCGGACCTTGTGGCGGTGCAGCGAGAGAGCTACGATCATTTTCTGCAGCAGGATGTGGCAATGAAAAAGCGAAAGCGTGCCGGGCTCGAAGAACTGTTTCAAGAGATATTTCCCATCGAGAGCTACGACAAGAGTATGTGTCTTGAGTATCTCTACTATGAACTGGAGAAGCCCCGCTATACTCCCAGGGAGTGTCGTCAGTTGCGGCTGACCTATGGTTATCCGTTAAAAATCTGCTGCAGACTGAAGCGGCAGGAGGGCCAGGACATATCCGAGCAGATTATCTATATTGGTGAGATGCCGGTTATGATAGGCGGCGGCGAGTTTATCATCAACGGTGCTGAGCGTGTGATAGTAAGTCAGCTTCATAGAAGTCCCGGAGTTGATTTTATCATAGCGAGCAAGGAAGGCGACAGGATACTTCACGGCGGCAGAATTATTCCTGAGAGGGGCAGCTGGATAGAGATAGGAGTTACCCGCAAGGACGTTCTGGTTGTTAAAATCGACCAGTCGAGCAAGATACCGGCAACAGTGTTTTTGAGAGCGATAGACCCGAAACACAGTACTGCAGAAGAGATTTTACGTTCCTTTTATCCTACAAAAAGCGTGATGAGAAGTAAACTGACGCCGGATATGTGGGCGGTGGGGCCGATAGTAGATACCGCCAGCGGTGAAATCATAGTTAAAGCCGGGGCGCAAATCGGCGACAAAGTCTCGTTGATACAGGAAAGCAAAATCAAGAAAGTCGAAGTTATCGAGAAGGCAATGGATGCTATCATATTAAACACCATTGCAGAAGATGACTGCCAGAACCACGAAGAGGCGCTGCTGAAGTTCTATATGAGATTACGGCCTGGTAATCCGGCAAATAAGGAAAAGGCCAAAACCTTCTTCGAAGAGAAGTTTTTCGATACGAACCGTTATCGTCTTGGCAAGGTCGGCAGGTTCAGGCTGAACCGCAAATTCGGGCAGGCGGTAAGCGAGGACGCGATGACGCTTCGGGCCGAAGATTTTCTTAACGCAATGAAGTATATACTGACCCTTCGCAACATGGAGGGTACGGTTGACGATATCGACCATCTTGGTAACCGAAGGTTGCGTACGATAGATGAGCTGGCGGCTTCGGAAATCAGGAAGGGGCTGTTGAAGCTTCGCAAAACAGTTCAGGAACGAATGAGCGCAAGGAGAGAGAGCACTGATACTGTCCGCATCGCGGATTTGGTTAATTCCAAGAGCGTGTCGAGCAGTATCAATTATTTTTTCGGTCGCGGTGAGTTGAGCCAGATAGTCGACCAGACCAACGCCTTGAGTCAGTTGACGCATGAGAGGCGTTTGTCGGCGTTGGGGCCTGGTGGTTTGAACAGGCGTCGCGCGGGGTTCGAAGTTCGTGACGTTCATATCAGCCATTACGGCAGAATCTGCCCGATTGAAACGCCGGAAGGAACCAATATCGGATTGATTTCTTCGCTGGCGATATTTTCATCGGTCGATGAATATGGATTTTTGCAGACACCGTACAGGAAGGTCAAGAACGGCAAAGTTACAGACAAGATAGTATACCTGCGAGCCGATGAAGAGATGAAGACAATACTGGCACCTCCGAGCAGCGTTGATCACGAGACCGGCAAACTTCATAAGGGGATGGTATTGGCGAGGAAAAGCGGCGAACTGGCCACCGTTATGAGTGATGAGGTTGATTATATTGATGTCTCGCCGAAACAGATCGTTGGAGTTTCGGCATCGCTTATTCCGTTTCTTGAACACGATGATGCAAACCGAGCTTTGATGGGTTCGAATATGATGCGTCAGGCGGTTCCTCTTCTGAAGAGTGAAGCACCTCTGGTCGGGACGGGTATGGAAAAGGTGGTCGGGCAGAACTCAAGTATGGTGGTTCGAGCCAAAGGCGCCGGCACCATTACCGCTGTGGATGCTACGAAGATAGTTATTGACCAGACTGATGAATATAAGCTGTCCAAATTTATCGGGCTGAATGAAAGGACCTGTCTTAATCACAAGCCGGTAATTAAGCTTGGCGAAAAAGTCAGCAAGAACCAGGTGATAGCGGACGGCGGCGGCACTGACAACGGCGTGTTGGCTCTTGGCAAGAACCTGCTGGTAGGGTTTGTATCTTTCGACGGTTTTAATTTTGAGGATGCAATTATCGTCAGTGAGAAGCTTGTCAAGGACGATTCTTTTACAAGTATTCATATCGACGAATTTACAGCAGAAGTGCGTGAGACACGATTAGGGAGGGAAGAATTTACTAACGATATTCCCAATGTCAGCGAGAAAGCACTGGGGAATCTTGATGAAAACGGGGTAATTTGTGAAGGAACAAGAGTGCAGCCCGGCGACATACTGGTTGGTAAGGTGGTGCCGAAGGGCAAGACCGAGTTAACGCCGGAGGAAAAGCTGTTGCACGCGATATTCGGCAGAGCAGGCGAAGACGTCAAAAATGATTCACTCGAGTTGCCGAACGGATATGAGGGAGTGGTGATAAAGACCGAGCAGTTTACGCGTCGCGGCGCTGGTGGTGATGAACAAAAGAAGGCCCTGAAGTTGCAGATAAAAGAATATGAGAAGCAGATGCGCAGCAAAGAGTGTATGATATTCAGGCAGATGGCTGATGCTATGTTAGCCAAGCTGGAGGTTAATATAGTTGACCCATCCACGCGTCAGAAAGTCGGTATCAGTGAAGATGATGAAGTTGTTTATGAACAGGTGGAGAACTTTAATATTAAGTGGGTCAGGCCGGCGTCGATTCGTGAAAAAGCAAAGAAGATTTATGATAAATTCTGGGTAAAGATTACCGAGCTTCAGGAAGAAAAGAAACGCAGGCTGGAGACTTTGAAACACGGCGATGAACTTCCCAACGGTGTTCTGCAGATGGTTAAAATTTATGTTGCGACCAAGCGGACGCTGTCAATAGGTGATAAGATGGCAGGTCGTCACGGCAACAAGGGTGTTATAGCCAAGATTATGCCTGAAGAGGATATGCCGTTTCTTGAGGACGGCAGCAGTCTTGACATTCTGCTTAATCCTCTTGGTGTTCCGAGCCGAATGAACGTTGGTCAGATTCTTGAGACACATCTTGGCTGGATAGCAAAGGTATTAGGTTTTGACGCGATTACACCGGTTTTCGACGGAGTTACAGAACAGGAGGTTAGTGAGTTGGTCGTTGAGGCCAACGAATGTGTGACCAATCGCAAAGCTGAATTGGAACAGAGCAAGCAGCCGCCACCTGATGACGAGTCTTATGTAACTATTCCCAAGGCATTGAAGACGCAACTTTATGATGGCAGGACCGGTGAGCCTTTCGACCAGAAGGCGACCATTGGATATATGTATATGATGAAACTTCATCATCTTGTGGATGACAAGATTCACGCAAGAGCAACGGGGCCTTACAGTTTGATTACTCAGCAGCCTTTAGGTGGTAAAGCCAGGACCGGCGGGCAGAGATTCGGTGAGATGGAAGTTTGGGCGCTGGAAGGTTACGGTGCGGCATATACGCTGCAGGAGATGCTGACGGTCAAGAGTGACGACGTTGAAGGACGTACCAAGATATATGAATCGATGGTTAAAGGACAAAACACCCTCGAAGCCGGCACGCCGCTGTCGTTTGACGTGCTGTGCAATGAGATACGAGGGCTTGGAATGAATATTCAACTTGAAAAGAAACGTCTTGGGCGCACGATTTTGTAAGCAGGACTGCGATTGAGAATTTAAAGATGCGGATAAGGAGTTAACCTTAAATGTTAGGAAATATTTACGATCGCATAAACGATTACGGTTCGGTGAAGATTTCATTGGCCAGTCCGAATGATGTTCGCAGTTGGTCTTTCGGTGAGGTTCGCAAGCCCGAGACCATTAACTATCGTACGTATCGTCCTGAGAAGGATGGTTTGTTCTGTGAGCGGATTTTCGGTCCTGAGCGCGACTGGGAGTGTGCTTGCGGCAAATATAAAGGTACGAAGTTCAAGGGTATAATCTGTGACCGCTGTGGTGTGAAGGTTACGCACAGCCGTGTCCGCCGCAAGCGAATGGGGCATATCAACCTTGCGGCTCCGTGTGTGCACATATGGTTTTTCAAATCGATACCGAATCATATTTCCACCCTCTTGTCGATGAAATCGTCGGGCTTGGAGAAGATAATTTATTTCCAGGACTACGTTGTTACAGATGCAGGCCAGAGTCCTCTGGAGGTTGGACAGCTGCTTAGCGAGGCAGAATATATCGATGCAACAAATAAATATGGTGGGGCATTCAAGGCGTTGATGGGTGCAGAGGCGATCAAGGTTTTGTTAACGAGTCTGGACATGGATAAGTTGTCCGCGGAGTTACGGGCCAATATTACCAAGACCAACAGTCAGCAGAAAATCGAGGAGCTTGGTAAGCGTCTTAAGATGGTCAACGCGATAAGAAACAGCAGTAACAAGCCTGAATGGATGGTGCTTGATGTTGTTCCGGTTATTCCGCCGGACTTGCGTCCACTGGTATTGCTTGAGAGCGGCAACTTTGCGACCAGTGACTTGAATGACCTTTACCGGCGAATTATTAATCGTAATAACCGTTTGAAAAAGCTCATAGACCTCAACGCCCCGGAGGTGATAATTCGTAATGAAAAGCGGATGCTTCAGCAGGCGGTTGATTCTCTGATGGACAATAATCGGTGTCGTCGTCCAGTACTTGGCAGTAATAATCGGCCATTGAAGAGTTTGAGTGATATGATTAAAGGTAAGCAGGGCCGGTTCCGTGAGAACCTGCTTGGCAAGCGTGTGGATTACTCGGCTCGTTCAGTGATAGTGGTTGGTCCGCATCTAAAGCTGCATCAATGCGGTTTGCCGAAGCGAATAGCGCTGGAGTTGTATCAGCCGTTTATTATTCGTAAGCTCAAACAGCAGGGCTTTGCCGATACAATTAAAAGCGCCAAGAGGATGATAGAGCGTCGTGATGAGCAGATATGGGACATTCTTGAGGATGTGATTCATCAGCATCCGGTGCTGCTGAACCGTGCACCTACTCTTCACCGGATGGGTATTCAGGCCTTTGAACCGATACTGGTGGAGGGCAATGCCATAATGCTTCACCCGCTGGCGTGCAGCGGTTTCAACGCTGATTTTGACGGCGACCAGATGGCGGTTCATCTGCCTCTGAGTATCGAGGCTCAAGCTGAGACCCATACGCTGATGATGACCACTAACAATGTTTTTTCGCCGGCAAATGGTGCTCCGGTGGTCGGGCCTTCGCAGGACATGGTGATGGGTAATTACTATCTGACCTGGGTGAGCGATGGGAAAAAAGGCGCAGGGATGGCATTTAGAGACCCGTTTGAGGCAATAATGGCTTACGAGATGGGCAAGATTCATTTGCATGCTAAGGTTAAGGTGCGTATCGGCGGCGATAAAAAGATTGCCGGCGACGACGAGCAGCCGGTGAATCAAAAAGATGAACAAGAGGCGTCCAGCCTGATCGATACGACGGCCGGCAGATGTATATTCAATGAGATACTTTCTGCGCAGATGCCTTTTTATAATATGACGATGTCTAAAAAGATTTTGAGTCGTGTAATCAGTGACTGCTTCAAATTTGCGGGCAGCGCTGAGACGGTTGGTCTGCTTGACAGGATAAAGGAAACAGGCTTTAGACATGCAACACTTGCGGGCTTGAGCTTTGGTATTACTGATTTGAAGATACCTGCCAAGAAGCAGCAGATTATTGAGGAGACGGAAAAGAAGGTCAAGAAGATTTACAAGAATTATCGTGCCGGTGTTTTGACCGACCGTGAACGATATAATCAGGTTATCGATGCCTGGACGAGCGCTCGTGTAGCGGTTACCAGCGAGATGATGGTGGGGCTCAAGGAAGATAAGAAGGAAGACGGTACGGCGTACCTGAACCCGATATATCTTATGAGTGATTCCGGAGCCCGAGGCAGCGTGGACCAGATTCAGCAGCTTGCTGGTATGCGAGCGTTGATGGCCAAGCCCAGCGGTGAGATTATCGAGACGCCCATCAAGTCCAACTTCCGTGAGGGGATGACAGTTCTTGAGTACTTCAGTTCTACGCATGGCGCTCGTAAAGGACTGGCAGATACGGCGTTGAAGACGGCAAATTCGGGTTATCTGACGCGTAAACTTATCGATGTAGCGCAAAACGTTATTATTGCCGAGCGAGACTGCGGGACATTGCAGGGAATAACCAAGAACTTAGTGAGCAGGGGCGACCAGGTAGATGTATCGCTTTCTGAACTTACTATCGGCAGAACCGCCAGAGATAACATTCGCAACCCCATTACCGACGAAATGATAGTTCGAGAAAACGAGGTTATTACACCTGAGATAGCGGCCAGGATTGAAGAATTAGGTCTTGACGCGATAAGGGTCAGAAGCACTTTGACCTGTGACAGTTCTTACGGAGTTTGCGCAAAGTGCTATGGCTGGGACCTGAGCACGTCCCGCCTTGTGGAAGAGGGTTTGGCGGTTGGTATAATCGCGGCACAGTCAATCGGTGAGCCGGGTACACAGTTGACACTTCGTACATTCCATACTGGCGGAATTGCTTCCAGGGCGATTCTGGAACGTTCGCAGGAAGCAACTTATGATGGAGTGGTTCAACATCGCGACATGAATGCGGTTTTGTTCAAAGAGCAGGACGGTACAACTCGCGTGATCGCGCTGAAGCGCAACGGTGAGACAGCTATTCTTGATGATAAGGGACGTGAACTTGATAAGTTCAAGGTGCCTTATGGTGCGGTTGTTCTGGTTAAGGACAGCAAGAAAGTAAAAGTCGGTGACGTGTTGTTTGAGTGGGACCCGCATCGTACGCCGATTTTGGCAGAAGTGGCGGGTATTATTCAGTTTGTGGATGTTGTAGAAGGTGAGACGATTCGTATCGAAGAGGAGCGAGTTGGTCAGGTAGGCAAGCCTATGGTAATCGAGCACAAAGGTGACAAGCATCCGCAAATAATCATAGAAGATGCCAATGGTAAAATCCTTGATGTTCACTATCTGCCGGCGGGCGCCAGAATTGAGGTTGTTGGCGGTCAGGAGGTACAGGCAGGTGAGTTGCTTGCGTTGCAGCCGCGAGCTACCGGCGGGACGCAGGACATCACAGGTGGTTTGCCGAGAGTCACGGAAGTGTTCGAGGCTCGCAAGCCCAAAGACCCGGCAGCACTGGCTGAAATCAGCGGCAGGGTTGAGCTTCGAAGTGATAAGCGCAAGGGTAAGATGACGGTTATAGTTCGAAGCGAAAGCGGTATGGAAAAAGATCATCACATTCCTCGCGACAGGCACCTTAATGTGCACACCGGCGATACAACTGAAGCCGGTGACGCTTTGACGGAAGGGCCTCTTGTTCCGCATGATATTCTGCGTATTAAAGGTGAGGAAGCCTTGCAACGATATTTGATTGGTGAAATTCAAAATGTATACCGGTCGCAAAATGTAGGTATCAATGACAAGCATGTTGAAATAATTGTGTCCCAGATGATGCGAAAGATTGAAATCGACTCAATCGGCGACAGCGTTTTCCTGCCGGGTGAAGTTGTTGATAAATTCGAGTTCCGACGAAAGAATGAACGGTTGGCCGGCAGTATCAAAATTGTACAGGTTGGTGACGCGACCGATTTGAAAAAAGGCCAGATTGTTGCCAAGGAAGAGCTTGCGACCATCAACGAAAGGGTTGAAATGATTGGCGGTACGGCGGCCAAGGGCAGAAGGCCGAAGTTTGCGACCGCCAAGACATTGCTTTTGGGTATTACCAAAGCATCATTGGGTTCGGAGAGCTTTATCTCGGCAGCCAGTTTCCAACAGACAACTAAAGTCTTGACTGAGGCGTCATTAGTTGGTAGAATAGATAGGCTTACCGGCTTGAAGGAAAATGTTATACTTGGTCATTTGATACCGGCAGGGACGGCTTTTAAGCCTAATATGGAAATGAAGATTAAGCACCTTGTGGAAGCTCCGCCGCCTAAGGGCTTCGAAGAGATTAAGGAAGTCGAAGAGGCAGAAGCAAAGGCGGATGCTGCTGTCAAAGAAGCTTTGGGAATTAGTTAACCTGCTCAAACTGACCGTTTCTTTGAAACGGGTCAGTTTGTTATTGAGTAGTATTTATTGAATAGTATTTAGTGAGTGAATTATGCCAACAATAAATCAGTTAGTTAGACGAGCGCGGTCAAAAACGAAAGGCCAGAAGCGTGTATCGGATATCAGCGGTTCGCCTCAGAAACGAGGCGTTTGTCTGATTGTCAGGACACAGACTCCCAAGAAGCCGAACTCGGCACTTCGTAAAATCACCCGTGTGAGGTTGACTAACGGCAAGGAGGTTACCGCTTATATTCCTGGTATAGACCATAACCTGCAGGAACACAGTACTGTTATGATTCGCGGCGGTCGAGTTCGTGACCTGCCTGGTGTGAGGTATCACATAATTCGCGGTGTTCTTGACTGTGCGGGTGTGAGCAATCGTAAGCAGGGCAGAAGTAAATACGGGGCAAAGAAGGTGTAACAGGCAATAATAAATTACTGTCCCGAGCTTTAGGGGCAGATAAAAGTTAAAAGGATAACGAGGAAAAGTAATGGCGAAGAAATTTACCGCTTCAAGAGAGCAATTAAAGCCCGACCCAAAATACGATAATAAGCTGGTTTCGAAGTTTATTAATTGCTTGATGTGGGACGGGGAGAAGAGTGTTGCTCAGCGGGTTTTTTATGACGCTATGGATATTATAGGCAAAGCCGAAAAAGATACCGAACCTGTCGAAGTATTCGAGAAGGCGATAAATAACGCAAAGCCGATGATAGAGGTTCGCAGCAAGCGTGTCGGCGGTTCGAGCTATCAGGTTCCGATGCAGGTAAGCTCCAGGCGTCAGCAGTCGCTTGGATTTCGCTGGATAATCCAGTCGGCACGAGGTAAGAAGGGCAAGCCAATGTGTCAGCGCCTGGCTGCTGAATTGATAGACGCTTATCATGAGCGGGGCGGGGCGATGACTACGCGTGAAAACGTTCACAGGATGGCTGAGGCGAATAAGGCATTTGCGCACTTTGCCTGGTAATAATTGTCAGAATAAGCTGCCACGGAATTTAAAAAGGCCGTGGCAGTTTTTTTTATTAGTAGATTTTGCCGACAATATAAAGTAAGGCATCTCAAACTGACCGTTTCTTTGAAACGGGTCAGTTTGAGAGTCGATAGTCGTTAGTGAATAGTGAATAGTTAGTGGATGCCGACTGCGTCGGCGGCTATTTTACAATATTTTTTGAAAGACATAAGATATTGTCAAAAATCAACTTACCTTTAATATTCACTACAAGTCGGTCAGTTTGAGTAAGGCATGTAATAAAAATTGTGGAAGTTTGATGGCAGATAGAATCGAGAAAATACGCAATATAGGGATAATGGCGCATATCGACGCCGGCAAGACGACGGTGACTGAGCGTGTGCTCTATTATACGGGCAGGACCTACAAGATGGGAGAGGTTCATAATGGCACGGCTGTTATGGACTATATGGAAGAAGAGCAGCGCAGGGGGATTACCATTACCTCTGCAGCGACGAAATGTCCGTGGAAGGGCTTTGAGATTAATCTTATCGATACGCCGGGGCATATTGACTTTACGGCTGAGGTAGAAAGGTCATTGCGAGTTCTTGACGGCGCGGTGGCGGTTTTTGACGGCAGCGAAGGTGTGCAGGCCCAGAGTGAGACGGTTTGGCGTCAGGGACAGAAGTACGATTTGCCCTGTCTTTGCTTTGTGAACAAGATGGATAAAGTCGGTGCCGATTTCGAGATGACGGTCGATAGTATTCGCGATAAGCTGGTTGCCAATCCTATTGTTTTGCAGATTCCTATCGGCGCTGGAGATTCTTTTTCCGGGATAATAGACCTGCTGAAGATGAAGGCGGTTTTCTACAAGACTGAAAAGCTTGGCGCTACTTTCGAAGAGACTGAGATTCCTGCCGAGTTACAGGCGATCGCAGGGGAGCAGAGGCATCAGATGTTAGAGCTTGCTGCGGAATACGATGCGGAGATGATGGAGCTTTATGTTCACGACGAGCCGATTAGTATCGAAATAATTAACCGTGCGATACGAAAGGGGGCGCTGAATGGCGGGGTTCACCCTGTTTTTGTTGGGTCTGCGTTGAAGTATATCGGTGTTCAAAGGCTGCTTGATGGGATTGTGGAGTATTTGCCTTCTCCTTTGGATAAGCCAAAGGTCGTTGGTCATAAGCCGGGCAGGAAAGACAAGAAAGTATTAGTCCAGTGTGACCCGAAGGGCAGCTTTGTGGCGCTTGTGTTTAAGATTACCCATGATTCCCATGGTGACTTGAATTTTATAAGGATATATCAGGGTACGTTAAAATCCGGCAGCAGGGTTTTGGACGCCAGCCGGGACAAGCGGGAAAATATCACCAGGATTTACCAGATGCATGCCAACGACCGTCAGATTCTGGACAGTGCCGGTGCCGGCGATATAGTGGCGGTGGTTGGGCTCAAACAAGCGCTTACCGGTGATACGATTTGCGAAACCAGGGTGCCGGTGTGTCTGTCGAGCATCGAGTTTCCGCAAACAGTGATGAGTATGTCGATAGAGCCAAGGAGTTCGGCTGATAAAGAGAAGCTGTCTGAGGCGCTGGCGGCCTTGAAGCGTGAAGACCCGACGTTTGAGTGTAAATATGACCATGAGACGGGCCAGACAATTATCAGCGGGATGGGTGAGCTGCACATGGAGGTCCTGGAGCACAAGCTGGTCAGGGAAAAGGGGGTCAAGGTGCGGGTTGGTAGGCCGAGGGTGGCTTACAAGGAGACTATTAGCCAGGCTGTTGAAGCGGAGGGTAAATTTGTACGTCAGACGGGTGGTCATGGCCAATATGGGCATGTTGTTTTGTCGATAGAGCCGCTTTTGACCGAAGACGGGCATTGGAGCAAGGACAATGAATTTGAGGACAGGTGTGTGGGCGGCAGTGTTCCGAAAGAGTATGTTTCTTCTGTGGAAAATGGTGCCAGAGATGCTTTGGGCAGTGGGATTATGGCGGGTTATCCGGTGATAGGTGTTAAGGTTGTGCTGCTGGACGGTTCATCGCATCAGGTTGATTCGTCGGATATAGCGTTCGAACAGGCGGCAGCGATAGCGATAGAAGAGGGGCTTAAGAAGGCAGGGTCTGTTCTGCTTGAGCCTGTGATGCGGCTTCAGGCGGTGGTGCCGGAATCGGCTTTCGGGGCTGTGCAGGGTAATTTGCTTGGAAAAAGGGGCGTAATCACGGATTGTCATATACACGGGAATATGCGTGTAATTGACGCTAAAGTGCCTCTGGTAGAGATGTTTGGGTATTCGAGCGATATCAGAAGCGCCACGGCTGGGCGGGGAACATTCACGATGGAGCCTCTGAGCTATGAAAAGGTGCCGGAACAGATAGCTAAGAAGATACTTTTTTAAAAAAAATATTATTTTTTTTGCATTTAAGGTGGTATTATTGCAACATATTGTTGACAGTAATTGATTTGCGTGTTACATTCTTGGTTTTTCAGCCGTAGCGAGCATTGTCAAGGAGGACTTTGCGAAACCAGTTGGGCTGTGGCATATCGATGTATTGTGGTCAGGGATGGTATTGTTAAGGCATTTTTGAGTCGTATTCATTTAAGGAAGGCGAAGTTATTGATTGAAAGCGGGATTTGCGGCTGGCGATAAAGCGGCAAGGAGTCAATAAAAAGGCCTTTCCTGCCAAAATCAAAAGAAGGGTTTAAACAGAAGAGGGCCGGTGTACGGCCAGAGTGGTTTTTTGACTTGCGTTTGGTTTGTAAGTTGATATACTTCAAAACCTTATAAATTTTAAGGTTTGAATTTGAGGCAAGACGATAACAGGTAGAAATATAAGGATAAGATATGGCTGCAGAGAGTGAAAGAATCAGAATCAGAATGGAAGCCTACGACCACAGGATTCTTGATTCATCAGCCAAAGAGATAGTAGAGCACGCTCGCAGGACCAACGCCCGTGTCAGCGGTCCGATTCCGCTGCCTACGCGAATTGAAAGATATACGGTTTTGCGGAGTCCACACATTGATAAGAAATCGCGTGAGCAGTTTGAGTTGCGTACTCATAAACGGCTGATAGATATTCATGAGGCCAATGCGCGGACGGTGGAAGTTTTGAACCGTCTGGTGGTTCCGGCGGGTGTGTTTGTGAAAATAAAAGCTTAAACAAATGATTACTGTCCCGGCTCCCCGCCTTCGCGGGGACGGGCTTGGCTGGGATGATAATATTATTGATTAGTGATTATTAAATGGTAATGCTGCTTGGAAAAAAGATTGGTATGACTCAGGTTTATGACGCATCGGGCAATTTGCTGCCCGTTACGGTCATACAGGCGGGTCCTTGCGCAGTAATACAGGTTAAAACGGTCGCGACGGACGGCTACAACGCGATTCAATTGGGCTACGATGATGTCAAGCCTTCTCGTAGAAAGAAGCCTGCGGTTGGACACGCAGAAAAAGCCAAATCTGCTCCGAAGCGTTTTATCAAAGAGTTGCGGTTGCCTGATGATTCTGAGCCGGAATATAAAGCCGGGGACTCGGTGACGGTTTCAGTTTTTGACCAGACCAGTTACGTTGAAGTCGTTGGGACCAGCAAGGGCAAAGGGTTTGCCGGTGTTATGAAGCGACACGGTTTTGGTGGTTTTCCCGCCTCGCATGGTACCGAACGTAAGCACAGGGCGCCTGGTTCGATATCGAGTTTTGCCAGCGATGCGGGGCATGGCGGCAATCTTAAAAAAGGTAAGAAGATGGCAGGTCGTATGGGCGGTTGTCGTGTCACGACAAAAGGTCACGGCCTGGTTTCAGTAGACCAGGACAGGAATTTACTGGTGGTGAAAGGCTCGGTGCCGGGGCCTGCAGGCGGATATGTGATAGTTCGCAGTTCCAATAAGGTTTAGCAGAAGACGGAAATTAACGGATGATTGATTTAGCGGTTTACAACAGAGAAGGCAAAGAAGTCGAGAGCTTACAGGTTGATGAGTCGGCTTTGGGCGGGCATGTGAGGTATCAGCTGCTTAAGCAGGCGATAGTTATGTATCATGCCAACAAGCGGGTCGGGACGGCTGCGACCAAGAGTCGTGGGATGGTGCAAGGTTCGACCAGAAAGCTGTTCAGGCAAAAGGGCACGGGTAATGCCCGTGTAGGTAACATAAGAACAGGCAAGCGAGTCGGTGGGGGTGTGACTTTTGCCAAGGTTAACAGGGATTTTGGCAAGCGGATGCCAAAGAAGCAGAGGCGACTGGCGAGGGACTCGGCGGTATTAGAAAAGCTTTTGAGCAATAACGTTGTGGTGGTAGATGAGTTGAAGTTTGAAGAGCCAAAGACAAAGGAGTTTGTGGGCGTTCTTGGCAATTTGAAGATAGAGCGCAGTTGTCTTGTGACTACGAGCGAGGCGGACGCAAACCTTTATAAATCGGCGAGAAACGTGCCGAAGGTGGCGATTACGCCTGTGTCGGAACTGAATGCGGGCGATATTTGCAACCATAGTAAGCTGTTGTTTACGAAGGATGCTTTTGTGTCTCTTTTAAGTAAAGAAGAAGCGGCTGAAAATTAACGGGTGTCTGTGGTGGATAACTATAATGTGATAATTCGGCCTTTGGTTACTGAGCAGGGGATGCACTTTGCTTCTGCAAAGGGGGCCTACTGCTTTGAGGTGAACAAAAAGGCCAACAAGACGCAGATAAGGAATGCGGTAGAGAAGATATACGACGTTAAGGTTGATAAGGTGAGAACCTCCAACCGCAAAGGCAAATATCGTCGCAGAGGCAGGCACCATGGTATGACGGCGGCGTGGAAGAAAGCGGTTGTTTTTCTGGAAAAGGATTACCACATAGATTTGTTCTAAATGAGCAGAATGTGAAGGTGTGTTATGGGTATTCGAATTTACAAGCCGACAAGTGCAGGGCGCAGGAACAGTTCGGTGAATGACTACTGTGAGCTGACAGGCCATAAGCCTGAGAAGTCGCTTTGCAAGCGGATAAAGAAGAACGGCGGAAGGAACCATCACGGGGTCACTACTACGCGGTTTAGAGGTGGTGGGGCGCGGAAGATTTACCGCATCATCGATTTTAAGCGTAACAAGGACGGTGTTCCCGGCAGGGTTGCTACGATTGAGTATGACCCGAACAGGGACTGTTTTATATCGCTGTTGTATTATGCCGACGGTGAGAAAAGATACATACTTGCGCCTTTGGGTATAGAGGTTGGGGATATGGTTGAGAGTGGTTTGAGTTGTGAACCGAAGCTCGGTAACGCGATGTCACTGTCATCTATTCCTGCTGGTATGGAGATTCATAATATTGAGATGATAGCGGGTCAGGGAGGTAAGCTGGTTCGAGGCGCGGGCAATGCGGCAAAAATAGCCGCTAAAGAAGGTAACTGGGTGACAATAATACTGCCGAGTGGTGAGATGCGGATTGTTCGCAAAGAATGTCGCGCTACGATTGGTCGCGTGAGCAATCCGGACCATCAGAATGTTCGGATAGGTAAAGCCGGCCGCAATCGCCATAGGGGTCGCAGGCCGCACGTACGCGGTAAGGCGATGAATCCTGTTGATCATCCGATGGGCGGCGGCGAGGGCAGAAGCAACGGTGGGCGACATCCGTGTTCTCCTACCGGAGTGCCTGCCAAGGGCGGCAAGACGCGAAATCCTCGAAATACAAATAACAAAAGGATTATTCGCAGGCGTAAAAATAAGAGACAGGGACAACTGGTGCTGTAATTGACAATTGAATATTGACTATTGTCTATTATTTCCGAATACGGGAGTTAGGCTTAGTAGAAAGAATAATTAACTAAAAGAAAGTTTAGGCTAGTTAATGGGTAGATCTCTTAAAAAAGGGCCATACGTTGACGAGAAGCTGTTTGGTAAAGTCAACAAACAGGTTGACTCGGGTAGCCGTGAGCCGATAAAGACGTGGGCAAGAAGGTGTACGATAATTCCTGAGTTTGTAGGATTTACTTTTCTTGTTCATAACGGCAGGATGTTTCATAAGGTTTTTGTGACTGAAGATATGGTTGGCCATAAGCTTGGTGAATTTTCTCCGACGCGGACGTTTAAGGGCCATTCCGGCAGAAAATAAAATGCCTGCTGTCTGTTGTTGTGTATAGCGGGACAGGAAGTACGAGATACGAAGCTATGTTAAGCGCAGAAAAGTTAAAAATGTGTTGTGAACAACGGCGGATAGGCGCCGGCCAGTTGGCGGTTCATATTGAGCGGGCAGGGCTGGGTAAGCGTGAAGCTAAGGCAGCAGTTGTGAACTGGCAGAAAAGTCTTTTGAAGCCTAAGCCGCGTAAGGAAGACATTCGGAATTTGGCGGCGGCTTTATCTGTTGAGGTAAACGATTTGTCGGACTGGACTTCGTCGTGTCGTTATGCTCCGTTTTCGGCGAGGAAGGCCAGGTTGGTTACCGACCTGATAACCGGCAGGAGTGTTCAGGACGCGATGGATGTGTTGAAGTTTACAAGAAAGCGCGCAGCAAAAGTGATTGATAAGGTTTTGAAAAGTGCGGTTGCTGATGCGGATGAGCAGCAGGCAGATGTTGATAATCTTTATGTCAATTGTGCTCGTGTTGACGACGCGGGACGTCGAATCGGGACAAAGACCTGGATAGCAAAGGACCGAGGCAGAGCCCATCCTATCAGCAAGAAGGCCTGTCATATACATGTTACGGTGACAGAAGCTTAAATCCGGTGAGTATAGAAAAGGATAAAAGGCAAAAATAATATGGGTCAGAAAGTATCACCAATAGGTTTCAGGACGGGCATTACACGTGGGTGGGAGAGTACGTGGTTTGCATCCAAGGCTGATTATGGTGTATTTCTGGTTGAGGACCAGAAGATACGCAGGTATATCGACAACAAGCATAACCGTCAGATGCCCAAAGGAGCGGTGGCAAAAGTTGAAATAATTCGTACACGCAATGAAGTAAAGGTGACATTGCATAGTGCGCGGCCCGGAATTGTGATTGGCCCGAGAGGCGGTGAAGTGGATAAGCTGCGAGAAGAGTTGGAAGCCCTCACCGGGCGAAAGATGAATGTAAGCGTTATAGAGATAAAAGAGCCTGACTTAAATGCTAAGCTTGTGGCAGAGGTGATTGCCGAGCAATTGGGTAAACGGGCGTCATTCCGGCGTTCGATGAAAACACAGTGTGAGGCGGCGATGAATGCCGGGGCGAAGGGTGTTAAGATTATTTGCGGCGGACGCCTGGGAGGCGCGGAAATCGCGAGACGTGAGACGCAGAAGTTAGGCAGTATTCCGCTGCACACACTGGATGCCAATGTGGATTATGGTACGGCAACTGCCAGAACGACATACGGAGCGGTTGGCGTTAAGGTCTGGATTTATAAGGGCAAGTTCGGCGAGGAAATTGAAAGTCGAGGCGGTGGGCGGGTTCGTCCTCAAAGGCGCAGGCCTGCAGCTCGCGTTAATCCCCGGGTCAAAAGCGGAACTCCGGCAGGGAAAAGAAGGATCGCCGGCGGCGCAGGCGCGACAGCTTCGCCGGGCAAGAGTGCCGAGTCGGTGAAGAGTGCCGAGCCGGCCAAGAGTGCCAAGCCGGTGAAGAGTGCCGAGCCGGCCAAGAGTGCCGAGCCGGCCAAGAGTGCCAAGCCGGTGAAGAGTGCCGAGCCGGCCAAGAGTGCCAAGCCGGTGAAAAGTAGTGAGCCGGAATCAAAAGGTCCGGAGCCTAAGCCTAAGGCTGCGGCGGATAAGGAATGAAATAGCAGGCGGGAGCCTGAGACGGTTGTTTTTAAGGGTCTGAACAATGGCGTTGATGCCAAAAAGAGTTAAGCACCGCAAGAGCCAGCGAGACAGGATGAAAGGCAACGCTTCAAGGACCAATTTTGTGGCGTTCGGCGAGTATGGTTTGCAGGCACTTGAGCAAAGCTGGATAACGGCGCGGAATATTGAGGCCGGCCGAGTTGCTGCGACTCATTTTTTGCATCGAGAAGGCAAGGTTTATATCAGGGTGTTTCCGCATAAGCCGGTAAGTTCCAAGCCTTTGGAAACGCGCATGGGTAAGGGCAAGGGGGAGCCTGAGTTCTGGGTAGCCAGGGTCAGACCCGGAACGGTTATGTTCGAAATTGGCGGAGTGGCTGAAGACGTTGCGAAACAGGCGTTGGTTCGTGTCGCTCATAAGATGCCGATCAGATGCAGGTTTGTTAAGCGAAGACATTCGCTGTAAGAAAGGGTCGTTGAATGAAAGCGCAGCATTATCGTGAGTTGAGTCCTGATGAGCTTGAAGGCAAGCTGGAAGAGCTTCAGCGTCATCTATTTGATTTGCGTTCTCAGGCAGTTACCGAGACCCAGGAGAATTCGAAGGTGATAACTAATGTTAAGCGTGACATTGCCAGGCTTAAGACGGTAATGCGTGAAAGACAAGAATGATTTGCCTTGGGTCTGGCCCGAGAGGACATTCAGTATGCAGGATAAGAAGAAAAAAACGATAGCGGCTTTAGTGGTGAGCAAAAGTGGTGACAAGAGTATCAAAGTTGCCATTGACTACAAGGTCAAGCACCCGAGATACGGCAAATATATAAAGCGCAGGACGAAAATCAGCGTCCACGATGAACATAACAAGGCGGGAGTCGGCGATGTGGTAGAGATTGTCGAAAGCAGGCCTTACAGCAAGACCAAGAGTTGGCGTCTTGTGGGCGTTGTGAAAAAGTCAGTTGTGGGATAAGGCATTTTAGTAAAAGGTAAAAAGGTATAGAGCGTGATTCAACAGGAAACAATGCTGGTTATAGCCGACAACTCAGGAGTGAAGTCGGCGTTGTGTATCAAGGTCCTTGGCCGAGGTGGATCGCGTCGTAGAAAGCATACGCGGCCTGTGGCGGGCCTGGGCGATGTGGTGTGTGTTGCTATAAAGAAATCGCTGCCGAACTGCCAGTTGAATGATAAGAAAGTTCATAAATGTGTTATTATTCGTACTAAGAGCCCTGTGAAGCGTGCCGACGGCAGTTATGTAAGGTTCGACAGCAATGCGGCAGTGATGATTGATGGTGAAGGCAACCCAATAGGAACGAGAATTTTTGGTGCGGTTGCCCGTGAACTTCGTGAAAAAAACTATATGAAGATTATTTCGTTGGCAAGCGAAGTGGTATAAATAAAAGTGAAAAGTTAGAAGTAAAAACGGTGGAATCGCCGCAAAGCGGCGAAAGGTTGTTTAGTTTTGTGTTTTTGTGGTTAGAGAATTGAGATGGCGTTTCATATTAAAAAAGGTGATATGGTTGAGATTATAGCCGGCGATGATAAAGGCTCTGTCGCCAGGGTGCTTCGTGTGATACCTGAAAAGAACAAAGTTGTTGTTCAGGGGCACAATATAGCCAAGAAGCACGTTCGGGTTTCACGGAAGAACCCTCAGGGCGGGCGAATCAATGTCGAACAGCCTATCCATATAAGTAATGTGCTGCCGGTCAATCCGAAGAGTTCGCGAGGCAGCAGAGTTCGTTACAAAATAGACAAAAACGGTGGTAAGAAACGAGTTGCCTGTGACGGCAGTGAGATAGGTGTTGTCCGGAGGGCTGAAAAGAGTTGACCGGACTTAGGTGTGGTGGTTTTTTGTTTTGGGATTTGGAACTGAGATTTAATGGCACGTTTAAGAGAGTTATATAAGTCGAGTGTAGTTGGCGAAATGACCAAGGAGTTTGGTTATAAGAATTCTATGGCTGTGCCGCGTATGGAGAAGGTTGTTGTCTCGATGGGTGTTGGCAAGGCGGTTCAGGACAAGAAGTTCCTTGGGTTGGCATTGAATGACCTGGTTCAGATCGGCGGTCAAAAGCCGATGGTTTGCAAGGCGAAGAAAAGCGTATCGAACTTCAAGGTTCGTGCGGGAGACAATACCGGGCTGAAGGTGACGTTGCGTGGAGTTCGTATGTATGAGTTTATGGACAGACTAATCAGCCTTGCGATTCCGAGGATGCGGGACTTTCGGGGACTTAGCCCCAAGAGCTTTGACGGCAGAGGCAATTATTCGATGGGACTGGTCGAGCAGAGTGTTTTTCCGGAAATAGACCCTGCCAAGAGCGAGTTTCAGCAGGGGATGAATATAACATTTGTAACGACGGCAAAGACCAATGAAGAGGCAATGAAGATGCTGTCCCTTTTTGGTATGCCGTTTAAAACTTTAGATAAGTAGTTTTGAGTTTTTGGTTGCTCAAAGCTGATTTTGGAGAAAGTTGATGTCGACCAAGGCGTTGGAAAATAAGGCAGAAAAGAAACAGAAGTTTCGCGTCAGAGAGTATAGGCGTTGTCAGCTTTGCGGAAGGTCTAAGGCGGTTTATCGCAAATTCAGGATTTGCCGGATTTGTTTCAGGACGCTGGCTAACGAAGGCAAGATTCCTGGCGTGAAAAAAGCCAGTTGGTAAAGTATTGGTATGTATCTTGCCAGAGAAGTGAGATACGAGAAGTGAGATAGGAAATTATGAGTTTAAGTGACCCAATAGCGGATATGTTAACGAGGATTCGCAATGCATCGCGAATAAACCGGGCGCAGGTGAATATTAAAGCATCGAATATCTGTGAAGGTATAGCGTCGGTGCTTAAAGAGGAAGGCTATATCAACGATTATGACCGGATTGATGACGGCAAACAAGGGATACTGAGGATTGAGTTGAAGTACGACCAGGCCGGCCGTGGCGTTATTGAAGAAATAAAGAGGACAAGCAAGCCCGGCAGGAGGATTTATTCGCCTGTTAGGCAGTTGCCTCGAGTTTTGGGCGGTATGGGTGTAGTGATTGTTTCGACAAGTAAAGGTGTAATGAGTGACAAGAGCTGCCGCGAAGCTAATATTGGCGGCGAAATGCTTTGTACGGTGAGCTGATGAGTCGTATTGGAAAAAAGCCGATAGATATTCCTTCGGGCGTAAAGGTTGAGCAGAAGGACAACTGTATTAAGGTTACCGGTTCGCTTGGGAATCTCGAGATGGACTGTCATCCGCGGATAGAGGTGCAGATTGACAATTCAGCGGGAAAGATAGTGGTTGAAAACCCGAATCCTGAAAGTCGAGAAGGCAAACAGCTTCATGGTACGATGCGGGCGTTGATTGGGAATATGGTGACTGGTGTGAGCAATGGTTTTGAGAAAAAGATGGAGATGTACGGCACTGGTTACAGTCTCAAGGAGCAGGGCGGCAAGCTGGTTTTTCAAATTGGTTTCTGTCACCCGGTTGAGATAACAGTTCCGAAGGGTATAAAAGTAAGCATTGAGACGGCGGCTACCAGAGGTAATGAGACTCCGGCCAGGTTCATGCTTTCCGGGATAGACAAGTGTTTATTGGGACAGTTTGCCGCTGATGTTCGAAAGATACGTCCGCCGGAACCTTACAAAGGTAAGGGTATACGCTATGCCGATGAGCATGTAAGGCGTAAGGTCGGCAAGGCATTTACCTCGAGCACGGCGTAGGCATTTTGCAGGCTGTAGAATAGTAGGTGACAATTGGGTTTTGGTTTTATGAGTACAGATAAAATAAAAAAGGCGACGCTGAGACGTAAGTATCATGTGCGCAAGAAAGTATTCGGGACGCAGGACCGACCACGGCTGTCGGTGTTTCGCTCGAACAGGCATATTTACGCTCAGATTATAGATGATGTAGCCGGTGCCACGTTGGTTTCTGCCAGTACCAAGTCTAAGGCGCTTCGCGATCAATTGAAGAATTGCAGTGACGGCAAAGCGGCACAGATGGTTGGCGAGGTGGTAGCTAAAGAGGCACTTGGAGTTGGTATCAACTGTGTTAGCTTTGACAGGAACCGATACAAGTATCACGGTCGAGTCAAGGCTCTTGCCGATGCGGCGAGAAAAGCGGGACTTGTTTTTTAGAAAGATAATATAAACGTAGTTTTGGAGAAAAAAATTGTCAGCAGAGGCGGTTAATTTATCCGGACAGGAAGAAAAACCTTTTGAAGATACGACGGTTAAGGTTTTTCGCTGTTCCAAAGTGGTCAAAGGCGGTCGCAGGTTCAGCTTTGCGGCATTGGTAGTAGTCGGTGACCGGGACGGCACAGTTGGTATCGGATACGGCAAGGCCAATGAGGTTCCGATGGCAGTTGAAAAGGGTTTAAAGGACGCGAGGAAATCCCTGCATAAGATAGCTCTGGTAGGTCGTACGATTCCGTACCAGATTACCGGCAGGTACCGGGCTACGAAGATAGTTCTGGTTCCGGCCAGTCCTGGTACGGGAGTTATCGCCGGTTCCAGTGCTCGGGCGGTGCTGGAGTATGCCGGTGTTCAGGACGTTCTTACGAAAGTTTATGGTAGTACGTCGGCTAAAAATGTTGTCAAAGCCACGTTGGAAGGTTTGGTGAGACTACGCGGCAAAGAAACGATTGAAGCTCTTCGCGGAGTGAAAGTTGAAGCTGTGAAAAGGTGGTGATGATTTAGATGCTGAATCATGAAATAACTTCTATTGCAGGCAAAAGTAAAGGCCGCAGGCGTATTGGCCGAGGGACCGGCAGCGGATTCGGCAAGACATGTGGTCGTGGGCACAAAGGTTACGGCAGCAGGGCCGGCGCCAGTACGCTGACGCTTTTTGAAGGCGGTCAGATGCCGCTGTTCAGGCGTTTGCCTAAACGTGGATTTAGTAATTTTAAGTTTGCCAGGCGGTACGAAATTGTTAACGTCTGTCAGTTGGAAAGATTTGAAGATGGAAGCAGCATCACGGCAGAGCAATTGTCAAATGCCGGGCTGATAGGCAATACGAAAAGCATGGTCAAAATTCTCGGTGATGGTGAGCTGACAAAAAAACTGGAAATAAGCGCTCACAAATTCAGCAGGGCAGCTGAACAGAAGATTGTGGCCTTGGGCGGCAAGGCGAGACTGATAGGCTAAATATTGTTTTTTATACCCTTAAGGGTAATAAGTGTTCGCGAATAAAGCTGTAATTGGTTATTTTTAATTTATACCCTTAAGGTAGATACTACCTGTGGCACAAGTACCTGTGGCACAAGTAAACGGGAAAATTCAATTGCGATCAATATAATGAAAGAGTGAAGATGCTTGGAGCGGTATTTAACATATTCAAGATACCGGATTTGCGCAACAAGATTCTTTTTACGGTTGCGTTGCTGATGATATACAGGATAGGTTTTCATATTCCTGTTCCCTGTATCGACCAGGCAAGGATGGTCAGCGCCGCGGCAACGCGGGACGCCAATACCCCTCTGGGCAGAGCCACTGAGATGATGCAGATGTTCAGTGGCGGGACATTTAGCAAAAGCAGCGTCTTTGGCCTGGGCATTATGCCGTATATTACCTCGTCGATTATCCTTATGCTGCTGGGTGAGGTGATTCCTGCATTGAAGAAGCTGCGTCAGGAAGGCCAGAGCGGACATAAAAAGATACAAGAGTATACGCGGTATCTGACCGTGCTGATATGTGTAGTGCAGGCGATGATGTTTTTGAAGATGTTCATCGGTGGTTACGCATACGCAGGGATGCAGGGCCAGGCTATGGTGATGGGGGTTGTCTGTATGACGGCGGGCACTTTGTTTTTGATGTGGCTCGGCGAACAGATTGATGAATACGGGATAGGCAACGGTATCAGCCTGATAATTATGGCGGGTATTATCTCGCGTATGCCGTGGGCGATTCAAAGCCTGATTGAAAAGATTGACCTGCGGGTTGGTGCGGCACCTGGTTCTATAGGCCCGGCGAAGATAATGTTCCTGATAGCGGCGTTTGTATTCGTTGTCGCAGGTGCGATACTGATAACTCAGGGGCAGCGCAGGATTCCGATTCAGCAGGCAAAGCAGATGCGAGGTCGGCGTGTTTACGGCGGGGGCAGACATTATCTGCCGCTTCGTGTCAATCATGGCGGGGTGATGCCGATAATTTTCGCTTCGAGTTTTATGATGTTTCCGCCTATTTTAATCGGTCAGTTGGCGAATATCGAGAAGTTGAGTAACTCGGTGATTCTCGATGCTATTCAAAGGGCTTTGGGGCCCGGAGCTTATACTTACAATGTGCTGTATATGTTACTGATATTTATGTTTACTTATTTCTGGGTGACGGTTCAGTTTCAGCCCAAGGACATGGCCAAGAATCTTCGTGATTCGGGCAGCTTTATACCAGGTCTTCGGCCCGGGCGCAGGACCGCTGACTATTTAGAGACTGTCATGTCCAGAGTTACTTATTTCGGAGCGTCTTTTTTGGCGATAATCGCGGTTGTGCCGTCGGTGATTTCCATATTGTTGGGAGTTGACTGGCGAATAGCGGCGTTTTTGGGTGGCACAGGTTTGTTGATAGTAGTCAGTGTTACGCTGGATTTGGTTCAGAAGATAGAGGCGAACCTGCTGATGCGCAGCTATGAAGGCTTTAGTGAGAGCGGCAGGATAAAAGGAGCATACGGATGAGGATAGTTTTGCTTGGTGCTCCTGGAGCGGGCAAAGGAACTCAGTGCAAGCGAATTGCTGCGGAATACGGACTGCAGCATTTGTCCAGTGGAGATATTCTTCGTCAGGAACGAGCGGCGGGCAGTGAGCTTGGGACAAAGGCCGAAAGCTTTATGGATTCGGGCGGGCTGGTTCCTGATGAATTGATAGTCGAGATGATGGCAGGTGCAATAAACAAAGTGCCGGAAGCCGGCTTTATACTGGACGGGTTTCCGAGGACGGTGAACCAGGCTGTTGAGCTTGATAAATCGCTGGCATCGGCTGGTCTGAAGATTGACGCTGTGTTAAACCTGACGGTAGACGATGAGGCGATAGCTCGCAGGATAACCGGCAGGCGAAGCTGTCCTGAATGTGGTGCGGTTTATCATATTGAGAACCTGAAGCCGAAGGTCGAAGGTGTATGTGACAGTGATGGAGCGACTTTGGTTCAACGGCCGGATGATACGCTTGAAGTTGTGAAAAATCGGCTTAAGAACTATTATGACCAAACGGCGCCCGTTGTGGATTACTATAGAAACAACGGTACGGTTTGTGATGTTGATGCCAACGAGGCCCCTGACCAGGTCAGCGGCTTGGTATTGGAGAAGCTGCGGGCGTTGGCGTCGGTTTAGGTGCGATAATTTTTGCGGTTCCTGCGGGAGCCATAACCAGATGATAAAAATAAGTGAATTTGATGGCTATAACGCTTCGCAGCCGAAGAGAGATTGATTTGATTCGTGAGGCAGGGGCTGTTGTAGCGGATGTTCTTTCAAAATTAAACGAGATTGTCGAACCGGGAGTGAGTACCGGTGAGTTGGACAGCGTCGCAGTGAGGATGTGTGACGAGGTCGGCGCGATACCTTTGTTTACGGGTGTTCGCAGTCCGTATGCCCGAAACCCGTTTCCAGGTGCGGTTTGTACGTCGATAAATGAGCAGATTGTTCATGGGATACCTTCTGCGAGTGTGGTGCTCAGGGATGATGACATCATAGGTGTTGATTTCGGCGTCAAACTCAATGGGTATTGCGGAGACGCGGCTGTTACAATTGGCATTGGCGAGGTTTCTGTGAACAAGCGCAGGCTCATGGATGTTACCATGGGCGCACTGGATATAGCGATAGCCGGGGCTCGGCCGGGAGTGAAGTGGAGCCAAATAGCGGCACAGATGCAGAACTACGTTGAGGCTGCCGGTTTTTCGATGGTGAAAGAATTTGTCGGGCACGGCATCGGCAGGGAAATGCATGAGGACCCGAGAGTGCCCAATTTTGTCAGTGACGAGTTGTTGGCAGAAGACATTATTCTGGCCAAAGGTATGGTTTTGGCGGTTGAGCCGATGGTTAACGCCGGCAGCAGTGGTACTCGAACACTGAAGGACGGATGGACGGTGGTGACAAAGGACGGAAAATGCTCGGCGCATTTTGAACATACAATTGTGATAACAGAAAAAGGTTGTGAGGTGCTGACAGCAAAATAGGGATTGTTGCTTTGCAATAGTTTGCCAGAAACAGTCCGATAGATGCCTATGGTTAAAAAAGACGCAATAAGGTTACAGGCAAAGGTGATAGAAGCTTTGCCTAATGCTGTGTTTAAGGTGGAGTTGGAGAACGGCCACGTTATCATGGCGCATGTTTCAGGCAAGATGAGGATGCATTTTATTCGTATTTTGCCGGGCGACAGTGTGACGGTTGAGATGTCGCCTTATGACCTGAATCGAGGCAGAATAGTTCTGCGTAATTGATTAAGACTCCTGCTGCCAAGTGACTTGGAGCAAGACAGAGGTTGTAAAAAAATGAAGGTTAGAAGTTCAGTAAAACGTATATGTGAGAACTGCAAGGTTGTTCGCCGCAAGGGCGTTGTGCGGGTGATTTGCACGAACCCACGGCACAAGCAGCGACAGGGTTGATTATTATGATTTTTGCAAGACTTAGCTTTGTTGGTCAGTTGAAAAAGGAGCTAATATGCCGCGTATAGTTGGTGTCGATATTCCTAATGACAAATCCATATGGATTGCCTTGACTTATATTCAGGGTGTGGGTAAACATACTTCGGAACAGATTTTAAAAGAGGCGAAGATTGAAGGGACCGTGAAGGCCGGGACGCTGAGCGAGGATGAGCTAAGCCGAATAACCCAGATTATCGACCGTAATTACATTGTGGGTGGCCAGCTTCGCAGGCAGGTTTCTCAGAATATCGCACGGTTGCGTGACATATCCTGTTACAGGGGATTGCGGCACAGGAAGGGTTTGCCTGTACGTGGTCAGTGTACCCAGAGTAATGCGCGGACACGCAAGGGTCCGAGAAAGACGGTAGCCGGCAAAAAGAGTGTGAAAGAGACCCGCTAAAGGGTTTTTGTGAGTAATGGTGGCAATTTTATTGTTTGAGGAATTTTGAGGTAATGGCAAAGAGCACAAAGCGTAAGGTTAGAAGAAACGTTGCCAGGGCGATTGTCCACATAAGAGCGACGTTTAATAATACTCTGATTACGGTTACGGATATGGACGGTGACACGATAGGTTCGGTATCGTCCGGGTGTGTGGGTTTTAAGGGTTCTCGCAAGAGTACTCCTTTTGCAGCTCAACAGGCGGCGATGCGGTGTGCAACTGTGGCTATGCGTAACGGTGTTCGAGAGGTTGAGATAAGGGTCAAGGGACCGGGTCCGGGACGTGAATCGGCGATTTCGGCTATTCAGCAGGCGGGGCTGCGAATTGCTTCGATAGAAGATGTTACACCTCTTCCGCATAACGGGTGCCGGCCTCGAAAACGAAGACGAGTGTAAAAACTTTTTGGAGATAAATCAAAAGAATGGGACGTTATTTGGAATCATCCTGTAAGTTGTGCCGTCGCGAAGGCGTTAAGCTTATGCTCAAGGGCATTAAATGCGAGACGGCGAAATGTCAAATCGAAAAGAGACAGCGTAACTTGATGCCAGGGATGCATAACTGGAGTAGAGGCAGAAAGAGTGAATACTGCGTCAGGCTGCGTGAGAAACAGAAAATGAAAAGGTATTATGGGCTTCTGAACCATCAGTTTATGGCCTATTTTCACAAAGCTGAACGGGTTAAAGGTAATACCGGCGAAGTGTTGCTGCAATTGCTTGAAAGGCGTTTGGATAATGTCGTATACAAATTAAATTTTGCTTCATCGCGTAAAGCAGCCCGACAGTTAATTTCTCACGGCCATATTCATATAAACGGCCGAAAAGTTGATATAAGCGATTATACGACAAAAGTTGGCGACAGGATAACGGTCAAGAATTCGCCGAAGAGTGTCAAACAAGTGAAACAGCAGTTGGACAGTAACGTGAATTTTGCCACTCAGGGTTGGCTGCAATTGAATCGAGAAAAACCGGAGGCGACCGTTATTGCACTGCCGAGCAGGGATGACGTTCAGATTCCGGTTGAGGAGCAGCTTGTTGTGGAGTTTTGTTCAAGATAGTCAGCCATGGCTTATGGCTGATAGTTAATGGTCCTTAATCTTAGGAGGCATGTATGCGAGTTACGTGGCGAGGCTTGGAATTGCCGACACGTGTCGAACAAGATGTAACAGTGTCGAACGATAAATATGGTAAGTTCTTTATTGAACCTTTCGAGCGTGGTTTTGGTACGACTATCGGCAACAGCCTGAGGCGTGTACTACTCTCTTCTTTGGAAGGCAGTGCCGTGACATCCATAAAGATCGCGAATATTGGCCATGAGTTCAGCTCGATAAAAGGTGTGATGGAAGACGTTGTTGAGATAGTCTTGAATGTCAAAAGTCTTGTTGTTCGTCTTGTCATCGGTGAAGGCGAAAAGGAGATGAGGGTGTCGGTGAACAAAGCCGGTGTCGTTACTGCGGCAGATATAGAGGCTGATCCTGCCATAGAAGTGGTGGACAAGGAGAAGGTATTGGTTACACTGACCAAAGACATGAACTTCGAGATGGAAATGGTGGTTGAGAATGGTCGGGGCTATTCTCCGGCATCGGAGCGAATTGCCGCAGCAGACAGATACGACCAGGAGATAGGAAGGATACTGCTTGATGCGGTTTATTCGCCGGTTACACGTGTTCGGTACACAACCGAAGATACTCGTGTGGGTCAGCGGACCAACTACGACAAACTGATTCTTGAGATATGGACCGATGGAACAGTTACACCTGAGATGGCTTTGGTAGAGGCGGCGAAGATATTGCGAAAGCATATCAATCCGTTTGTACAATATTTCGAGATTGGTAAACAGACCATTGTCGACCAGGTTACCGAAGAGGTGGTCGAAGAGACGGTTGATAAGGAATTGGTTGAAAAGCTGGAAATTTCCATCGCAGAGCTGGAGCTTTCGGTAAGGGCAAGCAACTGTCTTGAATCGGTGCAGATAGAAACGGTCGGCCAGTTGGCGCAAATGACAGAGGCGGAGCTGCTGAAGATTCGGAGCTTTGGAAAGACAAGCTCGCGAGAGATCAAAAGGAAGCTCGCCGATATGGGATTGTCTCTTGGTATGACTGATATACCAGGTTAGTAGCGATAGTTTGATTTAATCATAGTAGTGAATAGTAGCATAAGTGCAGAAGGAATTTTGAAGTATGCGTCATAGAGTAGCAGGGCGTCGGTTAGGTCGTGATAGTGAACATCGAGTGGCAATGCGTCGCAATATGGTAGCATCGCTTTTTGAGCACGAAACGATTTCAACAACATTGGAAAAGGCCAAAGAGGTACAGCCCTTTGCCGAGAAGTTGATTACACTGGCCAAGAAAGGTACGTTATCGGCCAGGCGCCGCGCGATTGCTCTGCTTGGTAATCGTGACATCACAGGTGATGAAGACGGCAAAGCGGTTAAAAAAGGAACGGTGGTCGGGAAATTGTTTAACGAGATCGGCCCACGATATCTTGACAGGGCCGGCGGCTATACGAGAATTATTCGTTTGTCGTTGAGAAGATTAGGTGATAATGGACAGGTAGTTTTATTGCAGCTTGTGGGCGAAGAGGAAAAGTCACAGAAGAAGGGCAAAGTTGCGGCTGAAGAAGATTCCAGCCAACAGATAGAAGACACAGTAACCGAGAGTGATAGTGAAGAGGCGGATGTGGTCGACCAGCAGCAGTGATTTTATCAGATAAGGGTAATTATCTAATGAGCGCCGAAGATTGTGTCTTTTGTAAGATGGTGGCCGGGCAGATTCCGGTTATGAAGATTTACGAAGACGAGGTTGTACTTGCCTTTTTGGATATTGGGCCTATAAGTGACGGCCATACTTTAGTGATTCCTAAGCAGCACTTTGAAAAGTTACATGATTGTCCGGCGGAGCTTTTGGGTCAGGTTAGCTGTCGCCTTGGCAAGATAGCCAGAGCTGTTATTGCGGGCGTGAATTGCGACAGCTATAATATGTTGTGTAATAACGGCAGGGCGGCGGGTCAGGTTGTTGACCATTTGCATTTTCATATAGTTCCTCGTCGTGATGGTGATGGTGTTTTTGACCGCTGGGCGGCCTACGAATATCAACAGGGCAGAGGCGAACAAATTGCCGCTGCAATTCGTGAAAATTTGTAGCCTGGTTTTTAGAGGTCTTGATTTATAGAAGTTATTGTGGTATTTTAGTTAATAAAATGATCGCGGGGTAGAGCAGTCTGGTAGCTCGTCGGGCCCATAACCCGGAGGTCGCAGGTTCGAATCCTGCCCCCGCTATTGGAACTTAGAGATAACTTCTTGCTAGGCAAGGAGTTATCTCTTTTTTTTATTTTCTGATTTTCACCCGATATAAGCCCCCGACCCCACCATTTTGGATGTGAATTAACCTGGTCGGAGGTATCAAATTAAGCTTGTCCCCATGGTCTGGACAGAAACACCTTCAAGTTAAGGTGGAACTGTTCTCCACGGGTACTGGTTAACCGGCTCTGGGTGAGGGAGCCCGGAGGGCGACCGAGGCCAGAGCCAAAT
>SDBT01001780.1_pt1 | contig 38443 bp, 22 predicted proteins | sample 2277101 | NCBI WGS metagenome assembly SDBT01 (sample SAMN10404973, study PRJNA504765) | marine sediment metagenome | isolation source: marine sediment core GS10_PC15, 103 cmbsf | place: Arctic Ocean: Southern Knipovich Ridge | collected 2010 | reverse complement strand
AAGTTTTGATATCTTTAAAGTATTCCATAATGCCTCCTTGACTATGTTAGGTTAATGCCTTTCGTATATTAATAAATATACTATAGCAAGGGGGCATTTTTATTTCAATATAGGAACTGTGGACAAATTCTTTTTTGTTTGCAGCAATGTGCTGCGGTATAAATAGATCAGGTTAATTATACAACAGATGTAACTTAATGCATTTCAAATAAAGACTAGTGACATTTATCAAAATCGAATATTTATACGGAATAATCTAACTATTCTAAGCTTCATTCATATCAAGATTCAGAACTTTATCCAGAGAACCGGGGGAACCTGCTCCGCATGATGTTCTTATAATTAACTTTGGTTTTAATATTATTCTGTTTTTGGTCGCCTGCCCCCGGATATTATGAATGATAATGCCGATTGCATGGTGGCTTATCTCCTGAACAGGTTGAGCGATTGTCGTAAGGGGTACAGCCGCAACTACGCCGCGTTTGATATTATCAAAACCGACAATAGCAATATCATCCGGCACATTCAGGCCACTCTCCATAACCGCTTTCTCAAACCCAAGCGCTGCCAGATCACTGTAAATGAACATGGCATCTGGTTGATGGTTCATCTCTATGACCTGTTTACCAATTTCATATCCTGATTCATATTCAAACCATTTAGATCTCTTACGAAGTCTGAAATGGAACTTTTCATCAAAAAGTTGATCGTATTGTTGAAGGGCCCTCAGAAATCCTGCTTTGCGTACTTCTCCCAGTTCATATCCGGCTTCACTGTTGATATATCCGATTTTTTTATATCCCTGTCTTGCAAGATGTTCGGTCGCCATAAAAGCACCCATCTCATGATCCGTATTCACAATATTGGTATCCAAATCCTGGATATATGATATTACCACATAAGGAAAATTATTTTCATGTAGTGAGTGGATTGTTGGTGAGGGATGAGATCGGTTAGATGTAGATGCAATAATTAGCCCCTGCACACCCAGCTCCACGTAACGATTGATATGTTCGTCTTCCCGGGACGGATCGTTTCCTGATGTAGCAACTAATAAATTATAGCCCGATCTCGATGTTTCCTCCTCTATTTTTTCAAGAATCTGTGAAAAGAAAGGGCTATTTAGATCTCTGAGTACCAGCCCTAAATTAATATGATCATCAAATCGTCGCCTTGATGCATCATCTGAAATATAAGTTCCTTTACCAACACGGCTGAATAGAAATCCCTCGTTTATTAATTCGCTGAGGGCTTTTTTTACTGTAATCAGACTAACTTTATAATAATGGGCCAATTCCTGGTGCGAACGGATTTTTTCGCCGCTTTTCAGCTGGTTCGATTGTATTTGAGATTTAATATGGGTGGTAATTTGTTTGTAAAGTGGTGTTGGTTTTCGAAAATCTATTGTCATTTATCGCACTCAAATAGGTTGGTTCAAATTTGATGCAAATATACCAGGTATACCAAGTATAGGAGATAATACAAAACTTCAAATTTAATTGCAAAAAAATTGTTTTATATGTTAATGGAAAAGGCTAGTACTATGTGGGGGGACGGAAGATACTATTCCGTCCCTTTTTCTTTTTAATATTTATTCTGGCTTTATGTCAATCGAATCCCTGTATTTTTTCACTGCTGCATATTTTGCTGCAGCGATGGTTTCACGATTAGCTTTTTCGGTTAACTTCCCCCGCGATAAATCCGCTACAGCGATATAGCCATTCAATAATAGAAGCTGGACAATGATATTGTTTACGATTGTCGATTCACTGTATCCTGATGCAATAAACAGATTTTCACAATCAAGATAAAATTTATCCGCGAATTCTTCATTGTTGGGAATCCACATTAACTGCTTATAAGTTTCACTAAAATTATTCAGTTCAATATTAATATTAGGTGTAACCAGAAGCGGATTGAACTGACGATTGGCCGGCAGCGGTTTGAAACCCTTAAGACGTGAAATATCAATCGGTGTATTTAGATCATCGATGCGCACAAATTTTGCTTTACGCATCATTTCCAACTGATATAAATTAAAATTATAACGCTCTATTTCCAGACTTTTCTTATGATCCCTGAAAAGGGCGCCATAATGTTTCTCAATTAACTTCTTGACCAGGTTTCTGGCCGCAGTAATATCCGGCCGGTTCATTCGAACTTCCTGAACAAGTTGTTTAACTTCCTGTGCTGCTTTTTGTGGGCCGGCTATCTCTTTGCCTTTCTTCCCGAGATCTGTCGTTAGAATCGCGCACTGAATTTTTCGTCCCTGGCCCTTACCATTATCACCGCCTTTTAACACATGGATCAGGCGACGGCGTACTTCGCGCTCTTCGTGTTCGTTGATAAAGGGATTGCCGGAAGGTGTACTGGCCAGAGAATCAAAAATCTGACTAAAAAGAGTCCGGTCAATAGTAAATATCTCTTCAGTACTGCTGTCCTGAATAGAAACTGCCCGGGCATTAAATCGGTTTTTAATGATATCAAATTTTACATCTTTAATAGTGTATTCAATGTCCCGTTCATTAAAAATTTTACCGGAAAATATTTTACTGACTATTTCCTCAACATCAATCCGGTCAATCCTTTTATAAGAGGAAGAAAGGTAATACCTACCGGTAAATGTGTCTCTCTCCCAATCCAGAACATCATCCAGGTAATTACCGTGAGAGTCTAAAACTTCAACTATATTTTTATCACCTGTATATCTGAGCAGGGTACGCTGAAAATGCGGATTGTCTGAACTAGTTGCTTTCTCTTTCCGCTCGCCGTGGGAATCACGATAAAGCATAAAATTCTCCACATTCGAATATTTTGTAATACCGGCCTCTGTGCGCCCGAAATTCTGTGCAGTTAGAATAATATCGATTTTGAAGGGCATATTTATATCACAGAATCCGGTGATCGTACTGCGGGAATTCAAATCTTCGACATTGCTGTCCGCACTGCTTTCAAACAGTAAATTATACATGCGTATAAATTCCGGATCGAAGTCGGTTACCCTGGAAAAATCGCCGACTTCTGTACCTATACCGTAAAGATTACCTTCTTTATCCGGGAAAACGTGCAGCATATCTCCAGCCACCATTTTTATAGAGCGAATACCGCTGAGATCTTTTTGAATCCATTTTAGCATCATTGCTGCCAGCATTTCTGATTTGCCAACACCGCTGTCTCCGGCAATCAGTACACCGAACAGACTGCCATCTTCGCTTTCGATAACAACAAATGAGCCATGAATAGGTACACCGCCCATTTCTTTTACTTTTTCATTAAGCAAGGTCAATCGTGGTTTTTTGATATTGCCAAAATAATCAGCTTTAGTTTCCAGGGGTGTAATTAATGTTTTTATATTGCCTTGCGGACCCTTGAGGTCAAAATAACCAACATGCGGGTATGAAATAACTTTTTCCGGGGCGCCATAAAAAATAATAATATCAGGTACAAATTCTTTTATTTCTCTCAGACTTACGGCACCCGGATTTAACAAGCGCAGGTTATCAGCAAGATATTTCATATATGACTTCTGGATAATATATAATTCATTCATTAAACCATCATTAACAATACGGCAGCGGTAGTCATCAGCGTCCATATTTTCAACAAATTTTGCTACCCGGTTACTGAAGAATCGGCGTGACGGCCGGGTTTGCATGTTCTTGATAAAATCTCGCGGTGAATCGACGTCAGTTTTTTGCTCTCCCTTTTCGATGCGGTCAACTTTATGAAAAGGATATTCCCGTTTTTTGGCGTCTGTATTCATCCGGGTATGTCGTTGTACAGGCTGTTCAGCGGCTATAATACCGCATTTGCTCATTACTTCATTTATCCATTTGAGGGAACCGTTATCATATTCGACTAATTCCTGGTTTTTAAAATCGGTAATACCTTCATGCAGAGTGATACCGTGCTGGATCATTTCATTATAACTTGAATTTTGCTGCTGATACTGTAAATAAATCATTTTTATGAGAATATGGTTGTATCTACTGTAATAATCAGTTTGTTTTGAACGGTTCATCAAACCGGTTAAAAACAGAACAACATCCCTGATGGCTATCGGCAGATCTTTGGCGGATATTTTAAAGTAGCGTTTTTGTTCGATTCGATCATAAATATATTTAAGGTTAATGGCTAATAAATGTTCTGCGAATAATTTTGTATCCGCTTCCTCATGATTTTGCAATTCCGTACTGATCTTTGCCAGTAAATCCGCTATATCGGTTATTAACTCGTCATCTGATAAAAGTTGGTAGATTTTCAATAATTGTTTACGGAAATCAGCCTCTGGCTTTATGATTCTGTTTTGTATATCGCCGGAAAAATAACCGAATATAAGGCGGGAGTAGGAATGTTCTTTTAGTGTATTATCTGCAGTAACTTTTTTCAGCAATTCATCAGCAGCTAACTCAATACTTAACTCGTTAATTGACTTTCCGGTGATTTTCTCGAATACATCGCCGGCTGATTCTATAAGCTGCTCCTGAGAAGGTTCAGATAATTCTTTTTCGAATGGTAAATTGAAATGCAGTAAAAGCTCGCCGATGAACTTCTTCAAAATTTCATTATAGCCCTCAAGTTTAGCTAAATCACCCGCCGGATCCTTTTCATTGGCACGCAGAGCAACAACTTTGAATTTAGAATCGGAAAATATAATACGCTCAAATTCAATTAATATTTCCAGCATAATTAAAAACTCATCCGGATCATCGAGCAGGTGAGAGTTAGGCTGAAATTCCAGCTTGCTGGTTACATACTTCAAAAGGGTCGGTTTTCCATACTTTGTCAGAACAGTGTTGATATCCATATTGCGCAGAGCCGGAATTTTATAATGAATCTGTGGCAATATATTCTCATATACTTTTGAAAATGCCTTGCTGTTAATAAAAGAAGGCAGATCAGGGCACTGACCGATATTCTCGTAGAATTCAATCACGGCATTTTTAGAATCGCCAATTGAATTAATGGTCACACCGCAGACGTCTGGAAAAGGATGATAAATGGTTTTAATTTCACTTATTCTCAGGCTGTTAAGTATGTTTTTCTTCAGGTCCCGGATCTGTGAATAGTCATCGAGTACATTGTTGACAAAGGCAGTATCTGTTTCCTCAGTGAAAAGCAGTCCTAAAGCAGAATCTGTTTCAGAACTTTTATCACCTGACTCTTTGAACGTGCTAAATTTTTTCCAATATCGCAGGAACAATTCAACGGCATTCTTAACTTCGGCTCGAAAGATTCGGTAACTCTGTTCTGTACCCTCAACATAGCCACCTAATGAGAACCGTACAAATCCGGTTGGATAAGGAATTGCTGCCAATCCGCGTTTCTCTGCCAGGGCTTGAGTGAACTTTTCCAGATCCAGGTAAGAATAAAAGTTCTGCAAAGAAAGATTAAACAGGTAGGATCCGTCTGATTCAAGCACACGGATATTTTCATATTTTTCCCGGGCGATAGCCTCCAGGGCAACTTCCCTGGCTAATTTTAGACGCTTATTTGACTCAGCCCGGAAAATACGGTTAATCCTAAAACGGTTTAATTCATTAACAATGTGGGATTTATAATAACTAAAAAAAGCCTCTCCCTTATATTTAAAATCATCAGGTAGTTCAAGTACTTCGAGCCGATCTAAGGAAACTAATTCATCCAGAAGGAAAAGATGCAGGGGACTGCCTTCGACAAGTGATTCCCGCCTGGGAGCGCCTTTCGTGGTATTAATCATTTGCGGTCGATTAGCCTGCAATTGCAATTGAATAAATTTTTCAAGTTTGTTTTTAACAATTTGTCGTGAAGCGTCTTTTGGTAAATTTTTATCTATTTCCCGTTTTATCTTACGAGCCTGCTGGGCAACTTCAAGAACATTTACCAGAAGAAATAATGAATTGGAATTACTGCAATCAATGTCAGAATGTCCCGATGCGAAATTAAGAGCATCCTTTCTTGCCTCGGTTACCGCCAGGGCGCCTAAACGGTCTCCGGCGGCTCCCAGATTCTTTGTCGTCGAAAGCGAAGCGACCATGGATATACGGGAAAAGGCCGAAATATTATTTATGATATATCGTGAAATGGTACGCCACTTCGGTTCCTCTGGATCTTCAATTTTAACGGCGTCATTGTAAGCTTCATCGAGAAACAGGGTTAATTGTGTTGTTGACATAAATTTAAGGAAACGCAAAAGCGCCTGATTATTATAATCCGAAAAACCGGTCGGATTTGATGGATCATTTACCAGAATCGTAGAATTTGAACAGAACAAATCCCAGAGACTGCCGGTCTCATCAAATAGCTGGAAGGAACTTTTAATACGCTCCATTTTTATTAAAAAGCGGTCGTAATCGATTCTGCCCGTTTCATCCAGCTCGATTTCAATATCAAAGGGATTGACGTCGAATTTCTCAATCGGGAAAAGATCTTTATATTCCCATGCCGCCTGCTGGTTAAGAAAGATAAAAGGCTTGGCAGAAAAGACATTCAAGACAATATCGCGGATAATCATCTGAACGTCATCCGAAATCGAAGTCTTCTCCAGATTGCCCAGATTGGATACAAATTCCTTTATAATTTTTTGCTCTTCTTTATTGAGCCGGTTATATTTGGTTTCAATTCCCAAATCGATTAGCAGGTTGCGGAAACGGCCCTTATTATTCGCTTCATTTTCTACTTTTGTCAGATATTCCTTATATCTCTCAAGAAACAGATTCAGACCGAAATTGCGGTGAAAATGTGTGTGCAGGGTCCGTTCATAATTATCAGGTAAAACTTCGAGAATTACCCGGCAGCGTTCAACAACTTGCGCGCTGAGATCTTTATGACTTTTCTGCAGCAGGTACTCACCATAGGTTTTTATCTGATTCCGGCCTCCACCTTCAGCGATGGTTGTAATATAGACGTCACTGCTTCCGGCATAAAAATAGTCTCTCATCCGCGATTCGAATTCATCCATCAATACCTGATTTATAGATTTATGCTTGGAAGCGTCCATGATATATTCAATAAATGTCAGGAAACCGGCGAATTTGGAAATGATGTATTTATCCTTCAGTATCTGTTGGGCAAATTCATCAAACTTGAATAGAATAATATCCTGTTCCGGTTTTTTCGGATCGGCAAGCTGTTCATTCTTTAACTGCTTAAGTTCTTCCTCATAATCTTCGATTTTTGCCTCAGCGGCTTTTCGGAAACGAATAATATTTTTAACATTCACTTTTTCCAGAATCAGACGCAGATTTAACTGTGTATTAGCAGCCGCCCCTAATTTCTTTATATGGACTATATTCAACATATTAATTACTTCATTATGAAATGCGAAGACCAGGGTGGTATTGGTCGCACGGGCTTCCATGGAATTATCAACAAATATCATCCTGCTCAAATGAGGAAACCATTTCATATCTTTCAAGGGATTCGAGCGAAGATGGTGGGCTTTTATAAGAAAGATACTGGTAGTATCCTGATTGACTTCTTCATAGACCTGCTCCGGAGAGAGGAACTCTATGGTTTTGACAACATCGGGACCAAAAATTTCCTCACGCAGGAGTTTGCTTACAGTTTCCGTACTGCCAGATACGACCGTCCGGATAAAACCATTTAACCCTTTAAAATTAACTGTGGATTCAGTGCGTGCTAAAAAGGCGTTTCGTTCAGCCTGGGTTGTATAATGAGTACTCTGAACAACCATTTGGTCGATAACATCGAGCAGGTAATTCCATTGGGCGACTTCAGCATATCCGGTAATACCTAAAATATCGCGGAATTTACGAAGTTCCCGGACTTCATCGCCAACCAGTACACGGTAGAGGAATTCAATCATCTGTCTGGTAACCGGTGGCGTACCCAGAGAATAGTCATGCATATTTAATATATTTTTCACCTGGATTTTTTGCTGTTCATCTATGAGCTCGATATCCATCAAATGTTTAAGACGATTCGTAAATAAGCGGCGGCGGCTGGCGTATTCATAATTTTTCGAACTCTCGTGAGGAAAAATCATCAAAGAGACATCAATATATCCCGGTATAGCCTCTTTAAGTTCCAGCAGGCGTTTGGAGATTTCAAGAGTCAGTCGGTTTGGATCATCAGGTTCTTCACAACATATACGGGCAAAGTTTTTAAGACTCTCAAATATATGATCCGGCAGGAAATTTTCAGCACGTTCTCCCAAAGAGCTGTATAGATTAATAAATCGTTTGGCTTCTGTGTTCAGTTCCAGCTTAGGCGTTCCTATGAGTTCCATGGTTTTACCCTAATAATTGTTTATACTGATAATAAAATGAAAAGTAAGCGACAAGGATTTAATTTTGGTGAAACAGCAGGCCGAGCAATATTTCGGGAGCACAAGATCAGATCGTTTCATACGGAGCTTGCCAATTTTCCTGACTTATATCTCAACAGTTTGAAATATAAGACCATGACCTTAAGTAAGTCAACCGTTTATGTGCAGAAGATGATAAAAATTTGATTAAATGGTATAAATATAACAATTCCACACTATTTCACATTCTTATCGATTTTGATTGGCTGTATAATGACAAAGCTGTGCAGCGTCAACAGGGAGTCGGTTGTGAAATTAACATGAAATATATAAATAAATCAGATATATTGTATAAAGAAAGGAACTTAAAAGATGATCTCATTCTTCTTTAAACAAAATTTCCAGAGAATATTAAGCCTGGCTATGTTATATATTCTATTTTTTTCTGGATATAATGGCTATAGCCAATCGAATCTGCCTGGTCAGCAACCAAATATCATTATCATTTTCTGCGATGATCTTGGTTATGGCGATCTCGGTGTCTTTGGTCATCCGACTATCCAGACACCAAATCTGGACCGGATGGCGGCAGAGGGGCAAAAATGGACCAGTTTCTATGCGGCAGCGAGTGTCTGCACCCCCAGCCGGGCCGGATTGATGACAGGTCGTCTGCCCGTTCGCAACGGTATGGCCAGTAATAAAAGGCGGGTACTTTTTCCTGATTCCAATGGCGGATTACCCGCTGAGGAAATTACCATCGCCGAAATCCTGAAGGAGAAAGATTATTCAACAGCCTGTATCGGTAAATGGCACCTGGGACACTTGCCCCAATATCTGCCCACAAGGAATGGTTTCGATTATTATTTTGGTATTCCCTACAGTAATGATATGGACCGCGTTCCGGGAAATGATTTTGACGTTTTTCGACTACCAAAAACTGAGTATTGGAATGTTCCAATCATGCGTAATGAAGAAATAGTTGAACGCCCTGCGGATCAAAACACGATAACAAAACGCTATACTGAGGAAGCGATCCAATTTATCAGGGATAATAAAACAAATCCATTCTTTATCTATTTTGCTCACAGCATGCCTCATATTCCCCTCTTTGCATCAGAAAATTTCTCCGGGAAAAGTCAACGCGGTCTTTATGGGGATGTCGTTGAGGAAATTGACTGGAGTGTCGGCCAGATCATCAAAACCTTAAAGCAGGAAGGATTAAGCCAAAACACTCTGGTTGTATTTACTTCGGATAATGGTCCCTGGCTGGCTTTCAAAGAGCAAGGAGGATCTGCCGGACTTTTGCGTGAAGGAAAAGGAATGACCTGGGAAGGTGGTATGCGCGAACCAACTATTTTCTGGTGGCCGGAAAAAATAAAACCCTCTATCGTCACCGGGATGGGTTCGACCTTAGACCTGCTACCGACCATTGCCCGGCTGGTAAATTCGTCCGTTCCATCCGACCGTATTATCGACGGCTTTGACCTGACTCCGTTACTCTTTGGCACCGGTTCAAGTCCCCGTGAATCGATGTTTTTCTACAGGGGCACCGAACTCTATGCCTTACGAAAAGGGGCATTTAAGGCCCATTTTATTACCGAGTTAGCCTATGTAAAAGACAGACAAAAAACACATCATGATCCACCTTTACTTTATAATCTGGAACACGATCCTTCCGAAAAATATAATATTGCGGGGAAACATCCGGATATCCTGGCGGATATACAGCGTGAAGTGGAATCACACAATTCAAAGATGGTGATGGGAAAAGATCAGCTGGCCGGGCGTATTCCGAAGGGGCGTGGAGAGCCGTAAGCAGTGAAGTGTGGAGAGTAGAGAGAAGAAAGCAGTGGAGCGTGGAGAGTGAAGCGTATTATACATTGTTCTTTTTTTGATCCTTTGTAAAATAGCAGGTTAATCGATTTGGAAGGATTTTAACTTGTCCTACATATATAAGTTTATCATTCAACCTTACATCATTATACACACCGGGTGTGTCTCTTACTCCTGAATAAATCCACATTTTGAAAGACAGGTTCATCTTTATTATTGTGCTCGCCATGCAGATAAATCGGAATATTGGCAAGATTATAATCGTTATTTAACAAATCAGTAAAAAGATTTCAATATAATTCACTGAAAAAATATTTATCTCGCAGAGGCGCAAAGATTAAATAAAATTTTTTAAAATATTAATAAAAGCCTTGCGTGCTTGGCGAATCCTTTGCGTCATTGCGGTTAAGTAATCCGTGAAAATCCGTGTTAATCCGTGGTTAATAAAAGTTTGTTTGCAGCCAAGGGCTGCGGTATGAATAGATCAGGATAGAATATTTAATAACAACATAAGGAGAGCGCAATAATGATTAACTCAAATAGATTCCTTTTTTTAATACTGCTTTTTTTAGGATTTCAATTAACAGCCATTGCCCAGGAAGAATCATCCGGGATTAAGAAACTCTCGAAGGGAGCGGATGTAATTTTAACCGGAAAAGTAACTCACAAAAAATCCAGTTGGAATGAAACTAAAACAAGAATTTATACAAAGACAACTTTGCAAGTTGAAGAGTACTTAAAGGGTAAAAACAATGAAGAATCTGTCGAGATCACCTATCCGGGTGGAGAAGTCGGCGATGTTGGTGAATTATATACTCATATGCCGAAGTTTGAAGAAAATGAAGAGGTTTTAGTATTTCTGAAAAAGGATGGAAAAAATAAGGGGTATAAAGTTTTAAATGGGGAAGAAGGTAAAATAACGGTGCTTCGCGATGCAAAAACAAAGGAAAAAGTAACCAGTTCAGATTTGCGGATCAAAGATCTTAAATCACAAATTAAAAGTTTTGTAAACGAGCAATAAATAGTTTGAATTAATTACGGGGGAAATAATGACAAATTATATAAATAAGACTTTTTATCTCTTTCTTTTTCTTTTCACTCTAATCACAATTAATGAGACTTTTGCCGTATCAAACAACAACGCCTTTGTATTCAATGGTGAAACCAGCCAGATTTATATTAAGGATGGTGCCAAGGCAAATGATGATGCTAATCAAAATGGCTTTCAATTTTTTAATAGCAATCCGGAAAATAATAAAATAACTGTTCAAGCCTGGATTTATCTTTTGAGTGATACTCGTCCTGATGTGGAAATACCAATTGTCTATCGCGCTGTTGATAGCGGAACAACATTTTCACTATATGTGAAAAACAACAGAGGATATTTCTCTGTCGGAGATTCAGATCCGGTTGTAACGCCTGAATTTAACGCATTCGGATGGATTGCTCTTACAGGCACTTATGATGGAAGCGATCTGAAAATATATTTGGACGGTGATCAAGCTGAACCCAGCCTTAATTTCGAAATGAATCCAGGTTATTTCTTATCAGAAGCGAGTGGTTTATTTATTGGTAAATCAGATGCAGGTGCATTTAAGGGATTGATTGATGAAATCAGAATCTTTGATATTGCTTTAGGAAATAATAATATTAATAATTCGGGCGGTAATGGAAATCCCGCTGAAAATTTCCCTTCTTCAATTGCACAATACTTAGCCGGACAGTGGTCTTTTAACGAATTTAGCCCGGGAAACTTGCTGCATGATTTATCTACCAATAAGAATCATCTACGTATAAATGATATAGCTCAAATAGTTCCAAGTAAGCATTTACCTTTCTTCGTAGTTACATCAACTTCAGATGAGCAAGATGCATCCCCTGGTGATGGAAATGCGACTTCATCTAATGGAAAGGTTACATTGAGATCTGTTATTGAAGAGGTAAACGCACTTCCCGGGCAACAAACTATATATTTCTATATTAAGGGGACTGAACCAATAATTGAACCTGAAAGTGATCTACCAGCAATTACTCAACCGGTTATTTTGGATGGTACCTCTCAAAAAGGGTACTCAGGTGTACCTCTGATTCAGGTTAGCAGTGAATTCGGAGGTCTGACGATAAGCGGAGGCGGCAGTTCGGTAAAAGGACTCGATTTAAATAAAGCCTCGGATTATAGTCTGAGACTTTCATCTTTGGGTGGGAATACTATTGAAGCAAATCGAATTTCAGGATTATCCCTAAATTCTCCGGATAATAATATTAATGGAAATACTATTTCCAATTCATTTTCTCATGGTATTAGCCTTGAAGCAGGCACGACAAACAATCAGATAGGCGTTTTAGCACCTAATGACATATCGGAAAATAATGGTTATGGAATATCTACAATAAGTACAAGCGGGAATCAAATAGCAAACAACATTATTAGATTGAACGCCTTAGGTGGCGTCATTATAACAAATAGTTCAGGAGATCTAATTGGAAATACAATATCCGGCAACACTGGCTTAGGCATTTCTTTAAATTCAAGTACAGGATATCAAATAACTAATAACATAGTTGATTCAAATACCCTGGGTGGTATATCTCTGTCAAGTAGTACAGGATTCCTCAGCGGAAATACAGTTACCGGAAATTCAATCTTTGGTATATCTCTAAGTAACGCAAACGGGAACAACATTTCCCAAAATACAATCTCCGGTAATTCGAGCGATGGTATTATTATTCAGGGCAATAGCAACGTTTTAGTTGAAAATACAATAATTGAAAACTCAGGATTGGGATTATCTGTAAATAACAGCACCGAAAATCAAATCACTGAAAATACGATCGGGACAAACTCACTTGGTGGTATTTTGTTATCAAACAGTACAGGACACATGGGTAGGAATATTATTACAGGAAATTATAGTTTTGGGATATCTCTGAATGCGGCAAATAACAATACGATTACCGAAAATGAAATTTCCGGTAATTCAAGCCATGGTTTGGTCATAAATGGTAGTGGTAATGATATCAGCACCAATTCGATTTATAATAATGGCACATCAGGGGCTGGAGCCGGTGTATTTGTTGAGTTCGGCACCGACAACTCCATTCTGACAAATTCTATATATGATAATACTGTGTTGGGAATTAAGTTAGCTCCCTCAGCAAATAATGCCCAGATCTTCCCTGCCCTCAACACCTTTTATTCATGGCAGGATGAGACGGCCTTACCTGAAGTCAAAGGTGGCACCTATATTGAGGGATTTCTTAACACTTCGCCTGGAGAGGATTATAAAATTCAATTTTTCGCAAACACCGATTTAAATAATCGGGAGGGTAAACGCTATCTCGGTGAAATCGATATTAGTTCTTCTGATTTCAATAAAACAGATTTTTACGCGAACCTAAAAGATGTTGTTGTTTTTGAGGGAGAAGTTGTAAGTGCTACTACAACCAGAATAGATAATAACAGCGATCCGCTAAGTACATCAGAATTCTCTGAATCCATTGAAATGAATGAAGATGATGGCCTCCATTACATTGTGAATACGACCCTTGCCGGAATACCTCTTCACTGGAAGGATGGCAAAGGTGATTATGAGATTGCCCCGTCATTGGTTGCCTTGGGATATGATGATGAAGTTGACAATGGATTTTATACCTGGAGTGGCTTACAACAGCTCGATTATACACGCAAGGATTTATCTGATTCCGAACAATGGGGTGGAAATGCAGACGGCGTAAACAATGTCGTTTGGATTTCTGAGTCTACTGAATGGGAAGATCAAATTGGTGCGCCTACAAATGTCGCAGCCGTTACCCGGGTAAGATATAATGCCTTAAATGGCGAATTGATCGATGTGGATATTGCCTTCAATGGTGATCCGGTTTCACTCTCAGGTTTGGGGGATTATGAATGGGCATCCGATGGATCAGAAGCAAAACTTGATGTTAAAAACACCGTAACGCATGAAATCGGACATTATTGCGGATTAGGTGACCTGTATAATCCCGGCGATGAGAATTATACGAAAGACATGAAGAATAATAATCATTTTGCCACCATGTATGGTCGTATCGATGTTGGGGAAACATATAAACAAGTTTTACACCCTGGTAGTTATTCTGATCAATTGGCAGTAACAGAATATGATATAGGTGGTATCAATTATATTTATGAAAATCTTGGTGATGTCTATTATGATATAGCCCTGGTATTCGACGGCTCTACGAACTTCACCTCAGAAGATGTTCTTAATGGTTTTGTACCTTCAAAAAATACTGCAGTAGAGTTAATAACCAAATTAAGAATAGGTGATCGAATTGGATGGGTAAACGGCTCAATTGTTGAACCTGTTGGAACTGATTTCAATTCAAAATTAATAAACCTTGACCTATTGGAGCCCAATCAAACAGGCAACCTCTCAGAGAGGATAGAAGATGCATACGACTTACTAACCGGAACATCGCCCTCACCTAACAAGAAAATAATTCTTCTGTTCAGTGCTGGTGAAATATCTCCATTTTCATTAATAACAGAAATGACTCTTGATCCGGAAGTAAGAATTTTTACATTAGGATTTGAAGGATTGGATGCGGCACAGGACTTGATGAGCTGGCTGGCCAATGAGACCGAAGGTGAGTATTATGAGATTGCAAGTTCTACCGAAATTTCCGCAGCAACAAATATAATCTGGCTACGTCTGCTTGGTTTACAGATATCTTATCTCTCCGAAGAAATCAGCAGTGAATTGTTTGAAGGTGGTTTAGCCTGGCAGGGCGGCTTAGCCTGGCAAGGTGGTTTGGCATGGCAGGGTGGTTTGGCCTGGCAGGGCGGTTTAGCCTGGCAGGGTGGAACACTTGAAATGGGATTAGCCTGGCAAGGTAGTGAATATTCATTGGCATTATTGCCTCCGGGGAAAGAAGTAACCAATCCTCCGAATCTACCTGCGGAGGCCATAACAGAGGATAATTACAATTCGTCTGCCAATGTTGTCTATGAGGTCGAAATCATTAATGGATTTGATGAATATGGTTATCCCTATAAATTTTTCAAAGTAAACAATCCCGGATTGGGTGCCTGGACCTATGCTGTATTAGAAGATGAGGGGCCGCCGGCAGGACAGACTGAACCTGTCAGAGTCTACATGGCAAATGAATCAGACCTTGTCTTAGAATTTAGATCCGATCAGGAACGTTATATTTTGAAGGAAGATCAAAATGGCAACCCAATACCTGTTCTGGTGGATTTAGAAGCCATATTATTTCAGGGTGGCGAAACTAATGGTCTTGAGGATCATACAAAAACAGTAGGCGAACCGGTTAATGATGCTCTTATCAGTATTCAAATAACCGCTCCTGACAGTCAACAAAGTGTTGGATTTTTACAACTATCCGGAGATGGTGTTTATACAGTCACACTTGAAACAATTTTAACAGGAAACTATGACATTAGTATTATCGCTTCTGATAATATACCAAATGGCAATCTGAATAATAGTCAGTACGTAATTACGACCGAACATTCCTTTTTTATATCGCCCTATGTTAAACCGACAGAATTAACAGGCAAATTATATATTCAAAATACGTTAGTTGAACTTACATCCATTATAGAGGAATACTGCCCCTCTCGACAAAACTGTGAGTTAGACAATAATACCAAAAGAAATTTAAACAAGACTATCTCATTACTCACGACTGCTTTGGGCTACTTTGAAAACGATGGCAATCATCTAAAGCCAAAAAAAGGATTAAACTTTTATGATAACCTTACTGCCGCCGTTAATGACATATATTCCTACCTAAGTGAACCCGATTTTGGCGGTGATATTGAGAAAGCTTTAGGTTATCTCATTGAAGGCGCCTATAAAATAACTGTTCTTGCAAGAGATGAGGCGGAAAATGGTGACTGCCAGGTTTCAAATTGTGAGGAATTGCTAAAGAATGCAAACGCGGAACTGGGAAAAGCAATTGATGATTCCAAACAAGATAATTATGTATATATATTTAATCATTTGACCAATTCCTGGAAATTTTCGATGAATGTTCTTGGTACAAATTTAAAGAAAGAAGTCGTTGAAAATGATTCTGATAATCTGATTATGCCAACAGAATATGGTTTAAGTCAAAATTATCCGAATCCCTTTAATCCAGGTACAAGGATTGATTTTCAACTACCTGAGAAAAGGTATGTTTCATTAAAAATCTATGATATACAGGGAAATCTGGTTGCAACCTTAGTCTCTAAGGAAATGGGGGCAGGTTATCATAGTGCTTACTGGAATGCCAAAGGTTTTGCAAGTGGTGTGTATTTTTACAGATTTACGAGTGGTTCGTTTGTCTCAGCAAAAAGATTGTTGTTGTTGAAGTAATTTGAATTGGTTGTCCCAGAGGGATCTGCATAGGACAGGATTAATGTAATCCTTATAAATATTAATTATATAAATGATATGACAGAAAATCATGAAAAGAAAAACTCTCTTTTTTCCCTTATTCTACCTATTACTCCTCTCAAATATTCTCGCCCAGCAGCACATTGCCTTTAACCATTTAACCGTTAAAGATGGATTATCACAAAGTTCGGTGACCTGCATTTTTCAGGACACAAAAGGTTTTATGTGGTTTGGAACCCAGGACGGCCTGAACAGATTCGATGGCTATAATTTCAAGATATTTAAAAACGATCCTTCCGACTCAACAAGTTTGACTGAAAATTTTATATTTTCAATTTATGAGACTCAATCCGGTAAACTCTACATTGAAACTCAGGGTGGTACGTTACATCAATACAATCCCAGGGAAGAATCATTCCTTGTTGTAAATAAAGACAGTATTAGTTTAATCGATGCAAGAGTTAGCACCGTTGGCGCCATGCTTCAGGAATCTTCAGGAATAATTTGGACCGGCGGGCTTGGCAAGGGAACCGGGTTGAATCGCACCGATACAAAAACTGATAAAACAACTACCTTTCAACATGATCCCGATGATCCTGCAAGTTTGAGTGATAATAAGGTTTATTCGGTATTCCGGGACCGTTCCGGAAACTTATGGGTGGGCACATTTAGTGGCCTTGATAAACTTGATGAGTCTACTGGTAAATTCTATCACTATCGTAATGATCCAAATAATCAGAATAGCTTACCAGACAATTGGGTATGGCCTATCTATGAAGATTCTCGTGGATATTTATGGATAGGGACGGTAAAAGGTGGCCTGTCCAGATTCGATCCGAAATCGGAGATTTTTGTTAATTATAAAAACGATCCTAATGATCCAACAAGCATAAGTAATAATTTTATTTTTTCCATTTATGAAGACCGTAGTTCTATGTTATGGGTTGGCACAAATATAGGAGGTATTAATTACTTTCACCCTTCGGTAAATGTCTTTGAACATTATAAAAAAGATCCCGAGAATAAAAATAGTCTTAATGATAATCTTGTTTCCTCAATGCTTGTAGACCGAAATGGAACTTACTGGATTGGAACGAACAATGGCGGCTTAAATAGATTTGATCATCATAAAAATAAATTTTCTGCTTATCATCATAATCCTAAAAACAAAAACAGCCTGACGAGTAACTCCATACAATCATTATTGGAAGACAGATCAGGCATACTATGGATTGGTACTTTTAGTGATGGACTGAATGCCTATAATCGTTCAACTGGAATATTTACTCATTATAAGCATGATCCCTCGGATCCACACACCCTTACTGATAATAGAATTTATGCCCTAGTTGAAGATAAACAGGGTAATATATGGATAGGGACATACGCTGGTGGTTTAAATAAGTTTGATAAAAAAACGGGTATAATTTCCAATTTTCAATTTAATGAGTATGATCCTGCTTCAATCAGTTCAGATGCAACCTGGTCCCTGGCATTAGATGCATCTGGAAAATTATGGATCGGTACATTTGGAGCAGGTGTGAATGTATATAATCCTGAAAGTAAATCTTTCCGACACATCAAAAATAGTCCCGATGATTCAACCAGTATCGCTGATAATAATATCATCAGGATATTTAAAGATAGTAAAGATAATATGTGGATCGGGTCATCCAAGGGTCTAAGCCGGTACTTTAATAATTCTGATAAATTTAAAAATTATGATGAGAATGATGGATTGGCCAATAGTTTTGTTTATGGCATAGCTGAGGATGACAAAGGGAATCTTTGGTTAAGTACCAATAATGGGTTATCAAAATTTGATCCTGAAAAAGAGACTTTCAAAAATTATTATTATAAAGATGGTTTACAAGGTAATGAATTCAATCAAAATGCTTTTGCAAAAGATAGAAAAACCGGAAATTTACTTTTTGGCGGCCCAAATGGATTCAATGTTTTTAATCCGGATAGTCTGAAAGATAATATATATTCACCCCCAATCTACTTTACAGGATATATGAGATATAACACTGATGACAAAGAAGGTAAACCCATTATTGAAAAAGGAATTTCTGAACGTGATAGTATTTTGTTAACGTATAAGGATAATATTATCACACTCGAGTTTGCTGCTCTAAGTTATTACAATAATCTTGAGAATCAGTATAAGTACAAACTTGAAGGATTCAATGAAAATTGGATTCAACTCGGAAATAACCATTCAGTAACATTTACAAATTTATCACCGGGTGAATATTCTTTGCAGGTAATTGGATCCAATAATGATGGTTTGTGGAATGAAGAAGGAACATCCTTACTGATTCTAGTTGCCCCGCCGTGGTGGAAAACCAATATTGCATACGGTATTTACTTCATTGCCTTCTTCAGCATTATATTTGGCTTAAGACGATATGAAATTAACAGACGTGAACAAAAAGCACAGATTAGAGAATCCGCATTACGTATTAAAGCTACTGAAGCGGAAAAACGTGCTTTAGAAATTGAGAATGAAAGAAAAACAAAAGAACTCGAAGAGGCAAGGCAACTTCAGATTTCTATGCTGCCAAAGGAACTGCCGGATCTTCCTGACTTAGAAATTGCGGCTTTTATGCGGACGGCAACAGAAGTTGGTGGAGATTATTATGATTTTATTGTTCAGAAAAATGGTGTATTAAATGTGGCTTTTGGTGACGCAACAGGGCATGGGCTTCAAGCAGGAACTATGGTAACATTAATGAAGGGATTCTTTACTTCTGATTCATCTAAACTTGGACTTCAAGAGTTTATGAATCATTGTAGCAAAGTAATTAAAGAAATAAAACTAGGCAGAATATTAATGTCTTTCAGTTATTTAAAAATTGATAACAAGAATCTTCAGATTACTAGTGGAGGGATGCCGCCAATTTATTATCACAATAAAGAGACTAATCAGTTGGAAGAAATTATAATTGAAGGAATGCCCTTAGGTGCTATGCGAAATGCCAAGTATAAAACTGTTGAAAAAGAAATGAAAAGTGGCGATACGATTTTATTACTTACCGATGGGTTACCTGAACAAATGAACAGCAAAGATGAAATTTTTGATTATCCACGTGTAAAAAAACATTTTACTGAATTCATAGAAAACTCTCCCATTACAATTATAGAAAAACTTGTTGCAGCTGCTGATAGTTGGATGAATGGCAGTAGCCAGGAGGATGATATAACCTTTGTTGTTATCAGAGCAAAATAAAAATCCCCATAAGAAAAACCAGACATGCTTAAGTAATTGATCATTTGCCTGACAATTCTACCACAATTTCTCCGGAATCAGATTTAAAAGCGGACGGTTCGATCCTAATTTCAATTCGTTTGAGGTTTTCAATTTTCTTATCATAGGGCAACGGGGGCGGGTCGAGAAAAATAACATTCAATTCATATTTTTCAGGAGAAGATACACACAGATTGAGTCGATAATTACCCTTGGTCAGATCGGCACCATCTGGCCTTATTTCAACCTCAGCCGTTGTCATCATCGCCCAGACAATTGATTTTGTAGCAGAATTCGTTTGTACTTTGTCAATAATCTTCAAAACCTGGTCATCTTTTTTTATAAAGGTTCTCTCAGCTCTTATCAGATTTCCCGTGAAAAGACTGGTGAGATCAAATGTGACACTGGGTGAGATTGTTTCACATGCTGAACTAATGATGGGAACATATCCGTCAACTTCATGCATTTCATCATTAACAGACAGCGTGCTGTGGCCAAAATTGTTTTTTGTCAGCAAACTCCAGCGCCGCGAAATTTGCCCCCTGCGCCATAAACTGTCCCCCATAATCTGTTCAAGATAATGGTAACTCTGATTTCCCGGATCGATTGACCATCGGATGCCATGGAGTTCAAATATGAATGAGCCGGCATCCATATTGCCGTGATTCAGACTAGCCCTGCCGCCTTTTGCAGCAAGATAAAAATCTGAGCCATTACCATCAAAAGAATGTATGATCGCCAGAGGATTGGGCCCATTACCGATCCAGCAATCCGGTAATGGCTTTGGAGATGCCTTTTCCTGATTCTGCGACAACCAGATTAATGTAATCGGAGAAAACCGGTCATATCTGGTATCATTTATCTGTGCACTTTTAAGAGTTGACAGGTATAATTCCGGATTATAATATGAGTAAGCGCTGTCCCTCTGGTTAAACCAATTCAGAATTCCTAAGTGCTGCAGACTCAGGGCACCTTCCGCTCCGGCATCAAAATAATTATAGAAATCACCGGAAGGGCCGATAGCCTGCAGGGTATACCGGGCGCTTTCCAAGAATCCTGGAGCATCAGTTAGATGAAAATCCGTATTCAAGGCACTCTCGAACATCGAAATCATGATAGTTGTATAGTAAGTCGCATAAAACCAATAGCTTGGGCCTTCAACAAAGGCCCCATCAGGGGCATAGGCTTCTAATGCATAGGGCAGTCCATCTAAAGTTCTGGAGAGAATTTTTGCGGCAAGTTCAGGTTCATCTTCTGCAAGCACAATGGCCGCTGCCGATAAGCCTCCATTACAAACCTGATTCCAATTATGCTCAGAGGTAATCCAGCCATAGGGCGGATCCTTAATACTGGCAGATAAGGCCTTTTCCTTAAGCGCTTTTTTTGCATTTATAACGGTTTCATTGCTTAAATACTCACCACACCAATCGATGCCTATGGATACCGCAAAGGCCATTTCCGCAACATCTAAGAAGTGTGAGGGATTCCAGTCTTTGAAGTCACAGACATTATTGATTTCCGCCTCCATTCTCCTTAGATATTTTGAATCCTTATCCAACCTGTATAGAAGTGCCAGTGTACTAATCCTGGCAATGGCTTCCCGGGAAACACTTAAAAGTCGCTTGCCGATTTTTTTTCTTTCCAGCAAGTCAAAATCAAGGTAAATATCCCCCCTTATTTTTATAGTCTCATAATAGGTTCTGACCACTTCATCCTTTTCGATCTTTTTTCTCAAGGCATTTTCAACATCCATGGTAAAAATGATGCGCGGAGATGTTACGGATAAATGCTTCTTAAGCCACTGAGCTGATATGGGATTATCGGGTTTAAATTTATAGTTTTCATCTGCCTGTAGCTGGTCCATGGCCATGCTCAGGATGAGACAGAGAAATATGCGGGATATGATTGAATAACGCATATCGATAAATTTCCTTTTATTTTTTCGAAGTCTTATACATCTAATAGGCTATTGTTGCCAAAACTTTGTTATTTTCGCCTGGCGAATCGCCTTTGGAGATTTGCAAAGTTTTTTTGTCATCCTGGAAGGATCTTCCAACGTGCAGATTAGATTTCGACAAGCAGGAAGATTCCTACGGAATGACAGAGGAGAAATTTCCATTTGATTGCAGCCAGAGGCTGCGGTATGAATTATCCAGGTTAAATAAATATAATACTGAAACCCAATTCTCTATTCATGATTAATGAATCTGATCTCCGGCAAACTTATTAAGATGCAAAGTACCGTAAGAACGGATATTGAGTATGATAACACTGCCTTCTCCAAAAACATTCTCAATCATCCGGACAAAAGGGTCAACGGTAGTCGTAGGCAGAAACACCTGAATCGTTCCGGCAAATCCGCCACCGTGGACGCGGCAGGCTCCCTCCCCCACCTGGGATATATAGTGTTCAGATAAGGCCAGTGCAAGAGAGATCCCCTGCTCCTCAATATTTTTATGTGTGTAAATATTTTGCAACCACTTATAGGACGAATTCCCGGACTCTGTCACATGGTTCAGGAATCCTTTAAAATCGGCCATTTTCAGAGCAGCAACCTGATTGAGGACCCTTTCATTATCACCTAAAAAGTGCATAGCCCGTAATAATGCTCTGTCGCCAACCTCCCTCCGTAGCACCTTGATCTTTGCAACAACATCCTTCATGGTAAGATCCCGGCAAACATCAAATCCCAGGTTTCGAGCCACAGATTTCATTTCTTCGGGAATCGAGGCGTAATCATCGGTTAAATCAGCATGATTTCCACCGGTATCAACAACTAATACATTATAATTTTGTGCTTCAAAATCAAATTCAATTTTCTCTACCTGAGGATCTGAAGGTTCTTTAAAATCAATGGTAATAATACTGCCCACGGCACAGGTCATTTGATCCATCAACCCGCAGGGTTTACCAAAATAGTGGTTCTCTGCATATTGCCCGGTCAGGGCAAGCGTTTTTTCTGAAATGGTGCCATCATTAAAAAGCGCATTAAATATCGTACCAAGCAATACCTCAATCGACGCAGACGAGCTCAAACCAGAACCCGGCAGCACATTGCTTGAGATGCAAGAATTGAATCCACCAACAGCATATCCATTTTCCTTTAATCTTGCTGCGATGCCTCTGATCAGCGCGGTAGTAGTTCCCTCCTCAGCATCATCTTTCTCCAACCTGTTCAGATCAACAATAAACTCCTTGAGATACCCTTCTGAGTAAACGGTTATCTGATCTGAATCATTGGTGGCAGCCACCGCGATTGAATCCAGGTTAACTGCCGCTGCCAGCACCCGTCCATGATTATGATCGGTATGATTACCACCAATCTCTGTCCTTCCCGGCGTACTGAATAATTGCAAATCCTTTTCCTCAAAATGGCTTTTAAAGGTCTTAATTAGCTTATCATATCGCTGCATCTGATCCTTTATAACAGAGCTATCATCACTATAAATCATTCTAAAAGCAGGCATATATATCTCAAGTTTGTCCATTACCAATCCTTATAATTATCGTCATAATTATTAACCAGGGTAATTCACCTCACGCAGCGCCGCTACGTCGCAACATTTTTAACCACAAAGTTCACAAAGTAGAAACAAAAGACACAGAGAAAATAAATATAAATTAAAAAATTATAACCTCCACTTTTCTCTTCCTTATTTATGGAGGGGGATAATGGGGGTGGTGATTCATTTAGTAATGGCCGTTCGCGAACGGCCACTACTATCGTTTATGTTTATCGTAAATTATGACGATATAATTTGTGAAATTCGTTCATAATTCGTGGAAGAAAATGCCATCGCTTCCACATAGGCCTCCATAAAATCAGGGCGTGTGGATAATTCTATATAATTAGTTTTCTTTGCAATCTTTTCAATCTCCTTCTCAAAAGGGATAGATTTTAATGCCGCTATAGCTCCCGTTCCAGCCCCGTTACCAATTGAAACAATTTTTCCTTCAAGTTCTTCCGACAAGAGTCCAATTCTTATGGCACTTTCAATTTTGATGTAATTTCCGAAACCGCCGGCCAGGTATACGGTCTCGATTTGATCATATGAGACCCCGGCTTCCTTCATCAATATATGAATGCCGGCATAAATAGCTGATTTTGCTAACTGAACTTCCCGAATATCCTTTTGTGTAAGGACAATATCATCTTCAATATCCATATTTTCCTTTTTCTCAATCAAAAAATCTTCACCCATTAAGCCTGTTTGATCGATTAAACCCTGATCAAGCAAATAGGCGATGATATCAATTAATCCCGAGCCGCAGATTCCAACAGGCAATTTTCCATCAATAGTGGTATAACCTTCGTTATCGAACATGGAGATAGCCCCTGTCACTGCACCAACCCCACATTGGATTTTTGCTCCTTCAAAAGCTGGGCCGGCTGCCGTGGCACAACAGTAAACTTCATTCTTTTTTCCCAAAACGATTTCACCATTGGTGCCGATATCGAGGTATAACGTGTAAGACTTCCGTATAGCCAGATCTGTGGAAGCGACCCCGGCAAGGATATCGGCACCCACATAACCGGATATGGACGGCAGTACCTTTACAATTCCCCTTTCATGCATTGTTAATTTCAATTCAGATCCTTTTAGTCTTTTTTGTTCTGTAAAAACCGGCGTATATGGTGCAAAAGATATGGGAGCGGGATTGACACCCAGGAACATATGTAACATGATCGTATTTCCGACCATCGTTGCTAAATAGATATCCGCCTTATCAATCCTGTGTTCCTCACACATATTACTTATGGCCTGATTGATTTTTCTGATTAAAATGGATTGCAAATGCTGTACGCCCGCCTCCTCTCTGATACAATATTCAATACGAGTAATGACATCAGCGCCATAGGAAGATTGAGGATTGAGGAAGGAAAAATTATCCAGATGAATATAATTGATAATATCCAGCAGATATACCACAACGGTAGTTGTACCAATATCCACAGCAATTCCGTAACCTGAATGTTGCCGGTCCCGATCCACCTTCTCTGAAAGAATTTGGTTCTCTTGATACATGACCACTTTCTTATCATTATGAATCTCAATTTTTATTCCTGATTGATTTTCCATGATCCTGGCGGCAGGATTGAGTTCATCAAGAATAACAAACGCCTTCAAATCAGGCAGATGAATTTTTATATCGGCAGAGATTTTATAATGACAGGCCAGCTGTGTACCCTGTCCATTGATTTTTACACGACACTTCTGGCAGGTTCCCTTTCCTCCGCAGGAGGCCTGAACCAATACACCATTCTGTTGCAGAACATCCAGGAGATTATCACCATCTGAGGCAGTAAAGATATGCTTATTCTGACCATCAATGACTGAAATTTGATATTTTTTCAAGATTTCCTTACTCAATTAAAAATTGACCGGTATAATTCAGAACAGGCTTCCAGGTCAGGTCCCATCAATATGAGTTCTGAAGGACCTTCGTAGTTATCAATTGGCACCACATGCGTATCGCCAAAACTCGATTGTACTGCTGAAACACAGCCATCATCAAATCGGACATAACCTTTTATACGATACAATTTAGTCGCAAGATGCGCGATTATTTGAGCAAATTCATCCTTATTTGCAAATCGGGTCGACCGGATCACTTTGGCGCAAATATCGGGTCTTCCCCCGGATTCCATCGGAAGATCATCATTCAAAAACTTTTGGGCAACAGGATTATCATTAACAGAGGTCAGGATATCTGAAAACCCGACAGCACAGTAGCTGGTTTTCCTGATTGATGCAAAGGGATTTAATTTTCTTATTTTTGTTTCAAGTGGTTGTATTTCCACCTTATCTGAGTCTGATTTATTGAGGATAACCGTATCGGCAATTCGTACCTGATGGCGTATTCGCGTCATGGCTCGCTCCATCTTTAAAAAATTAACACTGTCAACAATACACCAGACATGTGCCAGATAGGTTCGGTCTCTTAATTCACTTGATTGTAATATCTCTCCTATTGCAATAGGATAGGCCAGGCCGGTTGCTTCTACAACAACAACATCAGGTTGAACCTGGTCAATAAAAGTTGCCAATGATTTTTGAAAATCAGACAACAGACAAACACAAAAAACAGAGCCTTTATTTATTTCCAATAGTTCAAAAGAGTGGCCCGTCCGTCGTAGTTCCTTTCCATCCACCTGTCCTGGAGCAAATTCATTTTGAATAATTCCAATCCGTTTTTTATCCGCAAATGCCTCAAGGAATCTTTTAATAAATGTGGTTTTACCACTACCCAGAAACCCGGTTACGAGATAGAAGGGAATTGGGGGATTATCTTTCTTCACTCCCATTTTTTTCATCCACGAATTACACGAATTTTACAAAATACATCTTTCAAATATAAAATGAACGTAAACGATTGTAATGGCCGTTCGCGAACGGCCACTACTAAATGAATAAAAACTTTACGAACTCTGCGCCTTCTTTGCGTCTTTGCGTTAAAAAAACTTGTCAGCCCTATAATAGATCTTTAATCCACTCTTTAATGATCGGTACCCCGGGCTCAATCCCTTCTGATTTTGTCTTATAATTAGCCACTATAATAGACGGTGTTTTTATCACACCATAGGAAAGGCGTTCCTTTTCATCGGTAATACATTGCAGTGATATGTCAGCCCCGAGCTCGCGAATAGCCTGCTCTACCAATGGTTTCAGTTTGGAGCATTCCTGCTCATCCTTACCCAGTATTAATATAGCGCCTTTTTTTGACCTGATTTTAAAATGGATTTTTTCAAGAATACGCTTTTGAATGGCAGCAATCAACTCCTCTTTAGGAGGAATACGAGAAACAAAGGTAATTTTCCCATCAATACAAATTGTGGGGATATTTTTTACCATCAGCGAAGTCATAAACATCACAGAATCGGCATGCTTGATTTTATGCTCACGCCACTCTACTACCCCTTCAAATTCGGGTGTAATACTTTTCACCGCCTCAACCATATATTGGCAAGGTGCACAAGACTCAGAATCAAGCGTTATAATATCGACGATGACTTTATCCGTCCTCCCATAATCACTCATATCGAGAATATCATCCTTCTCCGTGGTTTGCTCTAATGTTTGGATGACATCACGCTGATAGGGATCCATCACAATTTTCGAGACTGCCCGTAGATTGGCCGGTGGTGTTGCATAGGGCAAATCGCATCCCGGGGCCAGGATAAATCCTTTTTCGCCTCCAAGCTCCATGCAGGATAGTGCATCCCGCTGACAATCAAGTTCCGTACCAAGAAGCAGGACAACCGTCAATTTCATATTTCCGCCAAAACTAATCCCATATTGCTGACATACATCCCGAACATAGTCTAGGGGAATATTTTCATCGATGGATACATTATCCGGTTGGCACTGGCACATCACATCAATATTTTGCTGGGCCTGCCCACAGACAAAAAAGGAACTATAGACGCCCTTTTCTCTGATATGGGAAAAAACTTTTGCGGCAGGGTCCGACACAAACTGTTGGAACTGATCCGGTCCTATCTGGCTGGTCATAGGATCTACCACGGCAATGATATCACAACCGACTTCTATATAGTAATCAGCCATCCGGACCGTTACGTTCCGGCAGAATTCAAGTAGTTCCCGAATATATTGTTCGTCTTCAAACATTTTCATAAATAAATCGGTACCCTGGAGATGCAGTGCCAACGTAAACGGTCCGGTAATTAAACCATAGAGTGCAATATCAGGATGTATCTCCCGGATCCTGCCGGCAGCCCTCATGGTCAAACCAATACGTCCTTCATCTCTTTGTGGCAGATCAAGATCGGAGAGGCTTTTGCCTGCGGCAAGGGGATGAGAGCTAACCGCAGGAGGATTCTCCTCTGCCCATAAAAGATCACAACCCATGGCTTCTGCCTCGATCTGCAGGTCAAATGTTACCGGCAAGCCGTCCGGCTGATATTGTTTGATAGCTTCGTCAGCAGCGCTCACAAGAAGATCTTCCGATTGATGGTACTCTTTTGCTACTCACCCCAATCAAGGAAGCACCGTGGCAACCCACAAAAGGTACCCAGGGAATTCTATCAACCTGCTCACTACGAATTGCGTGAAGGATCCTTTCTCTCGGCTTCATTATTTCTCCCTTACTACCTCTTTTTAGTAATATTATATGATTCAAATGGATTTATATCTGTCCGGGGAGTAAAATTAATAAATCAGAGATTCTACTCATACGAATTAAGAATAATTTACACATTCATTTTATTATTCAAAAATTCATTCAATAACCGTATTAAGCTATTACTGCAAAAATCTTTGTCATTTTCGCCGAGGCGGGATGAATTATTCGGCCACTGCAAACAGGCCCACCAGGCGGGTCTTATTTAGCAGATTGTTATACTTGCACCTCACTTCAGCAATGATTTAAGAATCAATTGAGTCCCAGGAAGGTACATTTCTGTCAGGGACTTTATTCAGTATCTTTCTGGCCTTGCGCTTTAAAATTGGGATCGACTTATTTTCTATTCTCGATTCTAAAATTGAAACTGATTCCATATGTGTTAATTGAATATTTACTAAATAATTAGCCAGCTGGTTTAAAGACACGCCCTGATATTTTGCTTCCCTATCTAGTCTACGCTTTAATTCTTTCGGCATTCGTAAAGTTACTACTTGGGTATCACTCATTTTGTCCACTCCATAGTTTATAGAATTGACCTGGTGTTACTAACTTATATTTAAAACCTCCTAGTTCAGAATTTTTGAAATCTTTAATGTTTGAAGTGATTAAATATTCGCTATTACTAGCAAAAGCACACTCAACGAAGATATTGTCTTTTTCGTCAGGAAGATTCGGACGCAATAAAAAATAGATTGAATGTTTTTGAGAAAACAGTGCAATTAAATCTAAAAAATCTTCTATCTCTTCTTTTGATAAAATTAAATCATCAAGTGTTTTCTTCCTTGTAAGAACATCATAATATTCAAAATAAGTCTGAGTTGAAACTGCCAATTTCAGTTTTTCATCCAAAATCAAATTTAGGATGAAATGAGAAGCGCCTTTTTTGCTGTGTAGTCCCGAGTAAATTACATTTGTGTCTAAGGTTACAATCATATTTAAATGATAGCGTATGTAATTACAATTGTCAAGGAAAATATGGACAAATTATTAGAAGATGTGTGACTATATTTGGAATAGTACAATTCACCTTGCAGGTCAAACTCTAAATCAAAGGACTTGTAAGTGTGGATTCTATCAATTAATTTTTCCAGAAGTACCATTGAGAGTCCCTGACATTGAACCGGTATTGATGCACATTGACAATCATTGCAGCATGGTACTATTATTTACTAAACACAGGATTTATATTGGCATGAAGTTTAAGTACAAGATCATTTTAATTTGCTCTGTATTTGATTTAATCCTCATAACGTTGATACTGCCGGGATCCGGACATTCAGAAAAAAAATTTCCGGCTATGGATGGGCAATCTATCCGGATAGGCAATAGATATTTCACAGCCACACTTCACGACAATGAATCCAATAAAGATCGACAGGGCTCTGGATTTAATCCGTTGACCCACCAGCTCTACCCAGGCCAAAACCTTTATCGTGACGATGCCGTTGGTTTAAATTTTGAACATATTATGAATGGTACGGCTGCGGATGCACACATCTCAATGTTCACACCACGAAGAGATACTTGTACGATAAGCCGTCTGACAGACTCTTCCGCTGCTGTGATACACAAAGCAGAGCATTCTTCCTGGAATATAGATAGTGAAATGAGTTATAGATTTCACGGAAAGCATTATATTGACTTGGAATTTAAAGTAACTTTAAGAGAAAATAAATTTCCACTGGATTATATAGGCTTTATGTGGGCAAGTTATATGAATTGTACTTTTGACCGCCGGATATTTTTTATGGGAACTGATAATGGCCAACCGGGATGGATGGCTTTTGGAGAGGATACAGCCAATGGTTTTGAAACAGGAACAATTGGTTATGAAGGATCAGCCCGTCTTTTATATGAGGAAGGTTCGAAGACCCTCAACATTATAGAACACCCGCAAAAAAAGTTTAATCGCCCCTTCTATTACGGTCTTGTGCACGGTTCCGGCCGGGTTGAATCTCAAACGGATACAATGGCCTACATAATGATGTTTGATCAGAAAGAGCCTATCCGATTTGCCATGTGGAATTTTACAAGAAATTCAGAGGGTACACCCGACACGCATAGCCCGGCCTGGGATTGGCAGTATGTAATCCGTGAACCAAAGATAAACGAAGAATATAGTTATCGGGCAAGAGTTGTATACAAATCCTTTGCCGGCCAGGAAGATGTACTAAAAGAATATAAAAACTGGGTGGATGAGATTGAAGATCAATAATTAATTTCAGGGTGCTTGTCCAGTCTCAGTTTCCTTCTCCTCGTTTAAATCAAACGCCTCACTCATTTTCTCAGGAGTCTGTACCTCCATCGAAAAAAATATAGCCTGATTACCCAAACGTTTTTTTATCTCTTTTCTGATCTTTTTGTGCACGTAATATATCGTTACAATTCCCAGGGTCTTGTTTTACTCACATCACTATAATAAAAAGGCCATACCCAGTTTTATATCTTCGTAACTCACTTTCCCACCCATAGCGTCAAACAGCGCCCTTAACGTTAATGAACCGTTTTGTTGAAAGTTTTCACGATTATTTTCAGCAATTAGTTTATCATGGGTATCTTGTAGTCCTTTCATTAGAGCGTCCGCAGGTTTGAAACTGGAAATATCCGTTTCGGGATATTTTTCCTTTATTTTGGCGATATGCCCGATTATTGTTCCTCTGGTCAGGCCGCGTTCCCGGGCAATTTCATTCAAAGTGAGACCTTTATCGATATGTTGCTTACTGATCAGATAAGTTGATTTTTTGGGAGATTTTTTCTCTTTGGCCTTATTGCCTATTTTTTCTATTTCGCGAGGGTCTGTAATGCCGCCGCATTTTTTAATAAAGGTCAAGGCCAGTGTATCCATCTCTTTACTTCCGGGTATACTAGTCTCCACTATTTCGGATAATTCCTGAAAGCGCTTATCTGCCTTGCTGGCCAAAGGATCTACTTGTAAGGCAACGGAATTTATCGCTTTTAACTGCAGGCCCTGTAACGTTTTCAATCGCGATAAAGCGACATATCCCTGGCCCTTTTCAAAAGTTTTACCCAGGTCAATTTCGGCGGAGTCCAGGGTCATACCCTGGCTTTTATGCACGGTAATTGCCCAGGCCAGCCGAAGGGGCAGCTGGGTGAACGAGGCCAAATTCTTGCCCATATCATTCTCCACGGACCATTCTTCCGGTTCAACATATATGCATTTCCCGTCGAATGTTCTTACAATAGGAAAATCATCGTCGGAGAATCCCGTTATCTGTCCAAGCGTTCCATTAACGTACCCTTTTTCATAATTATTTTTTACAAACATTACTTTTGCCCCGTTTTTCAACTCCAGGTCCTCATCGGCCAGCACAGATTTTTTCATGGTCTCGATCAGCTTTTTGTTTCCTTTTACAGCCGCTCTGAACCGTTTGCTTTTGCCCGAAAGTTCATTTAAATGGCGCTTGTTTATTTTATCGACGTCAAAGTTGTGTGTAAACATTTTGGTCGGCTGCTTTTGTGGATTTAACTTTAGGATTTTAGTGTCTTGTAATTGTTTTATAGAATGAGGTGATACCTGTTCACGGCGGATTTCATTCAAAATTTCATTTAGAGAATTGTCATTTTGACGGTATTGGTCTGTTAGGTAGCAGACAGAAAGATTAGCTTCCCGCCAGGCTTGCGACATAAAAGCGAACTTATCCTTATTGAATTCACCGTGGTTTCCAACGGGGGGCAGCTGAAAGAAATCACCGGAAAGCACAAGCTGGACGCCACCAAACGCCGTATTGTCTTCTTTAAAAAAACGCAAGACTTTATCCACCATATCAATCTGTTTTTTATGCAACATGGATATTTCATCAATGATGAGCACCTGGACGTTTTTCAGGTTCTTTTTAATGTACTTCTTTGTCTGCATGTTTTGCAGGTCGCTGCTTGTAATAGAATTTTTTATGCCGATCCCCGACCAGGAGTGGATGGTCATTCCGTTCATATGGGTGGCGGCAATACCGGTGGAGGCTGTCACTGCAACGGGTACTTTACGCTCTTTTAAATAGCGTATATACAGGTTTAAGACATGTGTTTTACCCGCACCGGCCGAACCGGTGAGGAATACATTTCTACCCGATTTCAATATGTATAAAGATTTACTTTGGTTCATGGGTTATATCTTGTTTTTTATGGATTTATAAGCAACATCTCTTACTTTGACAAGATATCGCCCTCAGGGTGACCGCTTATTTTGTTATTTTTCATTTCAACGGGCAGACCGTTTTCGTAAATCATTACCGCAGCTTTTTGTGTACCTTGCCCTGTATCACGTATGATGTTGTTTTCTAAAACCACACCTTCAGCAGGAGAATTGAAGGACAGACCATAGCCGCCACCATCGATGCCATTATTTTCAATAATGTTATTCTTCAGGGTATTACGATGTGGTGCATTGGCAGCCGATTCAGCACGAAAATTAACACCGTCACTTCCATTTTCAAAGATATGATTGTCTTCGAAAAGGACGTCAGTATCCTTGTGTCCCGTACAGATACCATAACGACCATTATGATGGAACTTATTACCTTTCACGATGCTGTGATGTACCCGCCAGCAAATAAAAAGGCCGTCGACATCATTGTGATGGCTGTTGTTATTTTCAATAACTGAATTAGGGGAACCGGTTCCGGGATGCAGTCCTATATTGGCACTTCCGCTGATCTCACAATTGCGAACGGTGACATTTTCGGTGATCTGCCAACTGATACCTTCACCGTTAAAATCTTTGACATGCACGTTCTCTATCACAATATTTTTTGATTTGAAAGCAAATATTCCAGCGCCGTTGCAACCGTCCATTGGCGCACTTTTTTCCCGGTTTCCATCAACCGTAAGATTGGAAATCAGCACATTTTCCACTTTAAACGCCTCAACTGCAGAGGTCGCATTTGAAACCATACCATTACGGTCCGAATGGTAGTCACGAATGAGATAATTGTCGAAATAGAGTACATTATCCCGAATATCAGTGATGCGCGCTGTGCTCACATTCCAGCCTTTACTCCAATCATCATCTACAATCTGTATTGCCATGCCAGGTTTAAATCCTGTCGGATTTTCAACAGTTACCTTATAGTTCTCCATAGTCAGCATCGACGATAAACTTTGTAATCAAGGCATCTACAATTCTAAGAACCGTTTCCGGGCCGGAACCGATAAGTTTGACATTAGAAGATACTCTTACCGGTGCCATGAACTCAAAAGTGCCGGGGCTTAACTTTATCGTACCGCCCTGGGCCGGCAACACATCTATTGCTGTTTGAATAGATTTGTTTGAAAAACCGCAAATATCAGCATCCTGACCTCCAATGGTTAAAATAGTTTCCTGAATTTTCGGTGTAACTAATGCATCGACGACATAGTCACCGGGTTGTGCAGATAAGGGACATATTATTAACACGTACAGCGTGATAAAGATGCTCATTTTCATTTTATCTTCCTCCTTTTTAAATTAGTAGTGTCAAAAGTTTTTGCTTTTTTATATGCTTAAATAATATATTAGTTATAACGAAAATTATATATACTAAACTACATGCTATACCCTTGTAGAATCCAATATGAGCATATAGCAAATATGATGACAATAATATGATTCATTCCTATTCCCCTTCGGAGAAATTGTATCATGAATATCTGTTAAATTTAGATAATATACGATTAGTATTTCTTTACTATTTATTAATTTACCTTTCTCTCCCTTTACTGAATAGATTAAGTAGATCCTGGGAAACAGCTCAAAATCAGTCAAATAAAAAGTTAATCATGATTTCAAGCAATTGAATTTTCATTTCTTTTTCATTTTTTCATATCCCGATTTTATCGGGATGACACTACCGGCCAATTTAAAACTCACTATGGTTTTTCTACAATACAATTCTTTTCTAACGCAGAGATGCTGAGTTCACAGAGTTTTAAATACTTATTCTTTCAAATTATTCAACAGGGTGAATTATCCTGGTTAACAATATATTCATTAAAAATATGTATATCTATTTCCATCTGGTTCCAGAGATAATTTACAGTATGGAATCTGCCTTCATCATTCATCATCGCACCCGTTTGTATTCCTTATTGACCGCTTTATCGCCCCAACGATCGATCACGGCTTTTAGCGCCGCATCGGACTCGGGGAAACGGCCTTTATCATCCGTCTCGAGAATCCATCGATAGAGAATATTACGCAGATTCGCCAGGGCAACAGCATGCTCGCGTTTGTACGAATGAACAAGATTGGTTGTCTCGTACGGATCCATCTTTAAATCGTAGAGCTCCTCCGCCGGACGTTCATCACTGACAAACCGTGATTGCACTTTGTCGAGTTTACCTTCTTCGTATAATTGCTTGAGTATTTCCATAGACTCCCTGCCGTCGCGATACTGGGGCTGCAAATAGGGCCGATCGGTCATAAAATTGCGAATGTATTTGTAGCGGTCTATGATGACCGCCCGGATTCTGTCAATCGTATAATCGCAGCGGTCGCGGGCGGCAACCACATAATCCCGGTGGAAATCATCAGCAAACATATTCCGTCCATGAATGTGATCGGGGTTATCGATACCGGCAAGTACAAGCGTGGTCGCGCTGATGTCAATACCACTAACCAGATCGGTGCGTACCTGGTTTTCCTGGATGCCAGGTCCGGCAACAATCAAAGGCACCCGAATACCTCCTTCGTACAAAAATTGCTTATGCCGTGGAAGACGCATACCGTGATCCGAAAAAAAGAAAACAATTGTGTTCTCATAAAGTCCGTCCTCTTTAAGCCGGGTGATGATGTCTCCGATTATCTCATCCATCTTGAGAATAGTATCGTAATGATGGGCAATTTCTTTGCGGTACACGGGGTGATCCGGATAATATGGAGGTACCGATACATCGGCCGGATTTACCTTTTTGGGTGCATCGTCGCGTTTACCACCGCGCAATTGGATCTGACCGAAAAAGGGTTGATCCTTTGCACGGCCGGTCCATTCCGTACCATTTTTCGCGCCTTTAAAACCGTTCTCCCCTTTGCGATCGTACAGGTCTTCATTTGAAAAAACAAAATTATAATGGCTCTTTCCTTCGTTAAAGGTATAGTAACCGGCCGCTTTAAATATTTCGGGAAGTGTTCTTACGCCAAGATGATTGGGATCCCATGTTTCCATCACATTATTACGCCAGACCCGGAATGAACTATAATGTTCATGTGCACCTATCGATGTTTGATACATACCGGTAATTATAGCAGAACGGGTTGGTGTACACACAGCGGACGGCATGTATGCCCGTTCAAAACGGACACCGCGTGCGGCTAATGCATCGATATTGGTTGTTTTTACCACTTCATCTCCGTAGCAGCTCATCCATGCATTGGTGTCTTCCAGGTACACCCAGAGAATGTTTGGGTGCTCTTGACCTGCTTTTGGATGCGGAGAGTGTGATGTATGCGATTGAGAAAACGCTGCGGATAAAAGTATTCCCACAGTGGCTGCTCCCGCTGCTATATTTTTGAGAAACCGGCGACGTATGAAAGATCCAGGTATCATATCCCTTCTCCTTGAAAAAAATTAGGTCGTGTAAAAATTTTGTAATTATTTTATATACAGCAATAATAGATTTTTTTAACGGAAATTATTTCTACTAAACTATATTCCATACTCTTAAAGTACGATAATAGTATGTAGCAAATGTGATGCCAAAAACATAATTCATTCATAAATGTTCAAGCGGCTATATTTAATTTTGTTTTCTCATCAATTGTGCGATTTCGTGTTCAAGTTTTTCAAACAGTAGAGAATGCCCCTGAAATCCGGATCATCAATGCTATATGCTATTCTATTAAATACGCCATCTAAGTAAAAACACAAAGAATATCCCAGCATATATCATAACCGCTGTGTAAGTAAAAAAATTTGTTAAGCGTTACTGTATTGCTAATTATTGCATTAGCCGATTGATAACCCAAAGGATCACTGATTGCTATTTTCCAATATGGTATTCGGGAAGTTGTTTTAAATATGGCCTTCAATAAGTGCATACTGGCTGTTACGGGCAATATGGCTAAAACAAAACAAGTAAATGAGGTTTTTATATTTTCATTCTCATTTAGAAATAAACGCCTTAGTAATACAAATAACGAATAAAACAAGGTTGGTATAATCACAAAAAGTGTTGCGAATTGTAATGATACTAAAAAGTATTTTTTCTTAAATAGTTGGTTTATTCCCATTCTGAGATATTTCCTATATTGAACTCATAAAACAATAAGAATATTAACTTTATTCGCATAGTAATCCCTCCATTTGGGGGAAATAGTTAATAACGACGAATTAATTTATACATTAATTTCGCATTCAACGCTGAGAGCGCTGAGATTATTTATTCTGATCTATTCATATCCCGCACCTGCGGGATGCAAACAAAAAAAGAAGTCCACGAATAAAAAAAGATATTATAAAAAATTATTTTTCTGCGCCTCTGCACCTTTGCCAGAAAAATCTTTGCGATCTTTGTGTTAAATGAGTATATCCATTTTGTAAAACTTTGCTAAAAAAACAAAGTTTTCGGCTACAACAGCATAACGCGACCTTTGGCTGCAAACAAACTTTTATTTACCACGGATTAACACGGAATTGCACGGATTACTTAAACGCAGCAACGCAAATCACGCAAAGTTTTTTATATTAATTAAAAAAAATATATTTTATCTTTGCGAACCTTGCGCCTTCTTTGCGTCCTAGCGGTAAAAAAGATCTGTCCCGCCTACCCTACCAGAATATTGCATACAACAAGCACAAGACGACAACTATCGCATAGGCGCCGATATTAAAGACAGAATCTGTAGAAAACATTTTCAAAGGCAGCGAAATTGCTTTTTCATCATCGTCTAGTTTAGATGATGTCAAACTGACTCCGGCAATAACAACCATTGTAATCAGAGCTGTATAAAACATCTGGTCCATCCATGGAAGGTCCACGGCCGGCAGTTTTAGAAGAAAAGCAATCGGAACAGAGGAAATAACGCCGATGATGGCTCCTTTGCTTGTAGTCTTTTTCCAGAACAGGCCCATCATAAAAACGGCCAGAATTCCCGGACTTACTAAGCCGGTATATTCCTGAATATACTGGAACATTTGCGGGATATTCCCCATAACCGGTGCCAGAGAAACGGCGATGACCAGGGCTACAGCCGCCGTAATTCTTCCGACCGTTACAATCTGTTTATCTGAAGCGTCTTTCTTGATATAAGGTTTAAAAATGTCCATTGTGAAAATTGTAGACGTCGAATTGAGCATGGAAGCCAGGGAAGAAACAATGGCTGCGGTGAGCGCCGCTAAAACAAGGCCCTTCAAACCGGTGGGGATAAAAACGCTGATTAGCCAGGGATAGGATTTATCATAGTTAATACTGCCATCGCCTTTCAGAAAGGCCTCCTGCACGCCGGGAATGGCCGCGGCTCCTTCAGGCTGGGTAAACATCACATAGACGATAATTCCCGGAATGACTACAAGTAACGGGATGATCAGTTTTAAAAACCCGGCAAACATCATACCGCGCTGCGCTTCTTTCAGCGATTTTGCAGCCAGCGCCCGCTGGATGATATACTGATTGAATCCCCAATAATATAAATTTGCCACCCACATTCCGCCAATGAGCACCGAAATCCCCGGTAGATTAAAATATTCCGGATTCTCACGGGAAAGGATCATGTGGAACTTGTCCCCGGCTACATCCAAAATATAAGTAAATCCTTTATAAACTCCCCCACCAGGAGTAACATGATCCAGAGCGATGATCGTTGTGATCAAACCGCCAATCACCAATAGCGTCACCTGCAGCACGTCAGTCCAGGCGACGGCGGATAAACCGCCATATAACGAATAGGCTGCAGCGATAAAGGCCAAACCCAGTATAGCATAAATGATCAGGCTGCCGTCTCCTGTCCCGATAATGGTATCCAGAGCTTTTCCGCCAAGAAACAGAACAGAAGTCAGATTCACAAAAATAAACAAAGCAATCCAAAATACGGCTAAAATAGTTTTTAGATTGGTATTAAATCGCTTTTCGATGAATTCGGGAATTGTATATAATTCTTTCTCGATGAATATAGGAAGAAAAAACTTGGCCACAATTATTAAAGTTAAAGCCGCCATCCATTCATAAGAAGCAATTGCCAGACCGATGGCAAACCCCGATCCTGACATGCCTATAAACTGCTCCGCTGAAATATTCGCCGCAATCAGCGAAGTACCAATCGCCCACCATGGCAAAGATTTACTGGCCAGGAAATAATCCTTGGCGTTTTTCTGATGTCCTTCTTTATCTCTGGATACCCACAGTCCTAAACTTACAATAACCAGGATATAACCAATAAACACTCCGTAATCAATCGCTGAAAATTCCATAAGATTCTTTCTCCCTGTTAGGATCTCTTATTTTAGAATAATTAACCTGATAAATTCATACCGCAGCACAGGGCTGCAATCAAATAAATTATTTACCACGGATTACTTAACCGCAAGGACGCAAAGGATGCGCAAAGCACGCAAGGATTTATTAATATTTTAAAAAATTTTATTTATTCTTTGC
>SDBT01001779.1_pt1 | contig 38450 bp, 70 predicted proteins | sample 2277101 | NCBI WGS metagenome assembly SDBT01 (sample SAMN10404973, study PRJNA504765) | marine sediment metagenome | isolation source: marine sediment core GS10_PC15, 103 cmbsf | place: Arctic Ocean: Southern Knipovich Ridge | collected 2010 | reverse complement strand
AGGAGTTTGAACGAAGACGGCTTTGATCTTGAAATAGCAACCCAATACATTGAAGAATACGATCTACCTGAAGGGGGTGAGTAATATGGTTATGACAGAACAGGGAGGCTGCCAGGTCGCTATGACCTGCGGCGAATGTGGACACCGCTTCTACTCCCCCGGTGCGTACATTGTGCCACGGGAGAGATGGACGGTAGATGCCCGTGAATGTCCCAAGTGTGGATGCACTGGCCAGATAACCGGCGGCGGCGCTATCGACAAGCCAGGGGGTGCGTCATGAAAGAGCGACCTATACTCTTCAACGGAGAGATGGTGCTGGCCTTGCTGGATGACCGCAAGGGGCAGACGCGGCGGCCAGTTAAAGGTGTTGATGGTCATAATTGGGTTAAACTTCCCGATGGGACCGGAAACCATGTTGTCGATGAGAGAACGTGGCAATTTTGCCCCTATGGCGCCAAGGGTGACCAGGTGATACCGGCAATGACCATACCTTCACTTGGTAGAAATTATGCGGCAGATGTCTATGGTGATATTTGGTCACGGGCCAAAGGCGAGTGGAAGCGGCTAAAAGGAAGCCCAACAAGTAAAGGTTATTTGTCGGTGACACCCGCAAAGGACGGTAAATATGTGACGCGCACGATTCACCGACTTGTCTGCGAAACATATTACCCAGAACTACACCCAGGAACTCAAGTGCGCCATTTGGACGGAGAACAATTAAACAATGCGCCCGAAAACCTGTCGTGGGGAACGCAGGAAGAAAACTGGACGGACCGAATTTGGCACGGAAAAGGGATTGGGGAAGGGCACCATAACTCCAAGATCAATATGGTAACTGCTGCTGAAATACGGCGCTCAGACGCCCCGCAGCGATATCTTGCTGCTCAATACGGAGTTAAGCAAAGCACGATCTGGGCCATTCAGAAAGAAATTATATGGAAAAACCCACGCAGAAAACCAGACGCTCCGTTCAACGAACGATGGGCGTCCCGCATCACGCTCGAAGTAACCGGTGTCCGAGTGGAGCAGTTGCAGGATATAAGTGACGGAGATGTATCTCAAGAGGGTACAACGTGGAACGAGCCTTTGCAGATTGGGCGTGATGACGAAAACTGCAAAAGTCCAGCTCAAAGGGCATTTAAGAAACGGTGGGATGCCATTTATAAAAACTGGGACACAAACCCGTGGGTATGGGTAGTTTCATTCAAGAGGTTGACATCATGAAGGAAGGCACAGCACCCCCGAGGAAGCGCCGTAAGGCACCCTTCACGACCACTATGTCAATTGACAGGCTGGACTGGTTGGAGGAAGAGAGGCGCAACACGGGGAAATCCATGTCGGTGATCATCGAGGGGGCGCTTGACAAGGTGTACCCTATGGACACAGAGCAAAGCCAGACTACCTAACGGCAATCTGGCTCGGCTCACCCCCTCACAAAGGGCGCATCGCTACGCCTCGGTGAAGTCGTGTCAGGCAGCCTTGAGTTCGAAGAAGTCTATTGGCTTGCCGTCGATATCAGCAGTTGCAATATAATCCATTCGCTTGCCCGTGTCTATGTCCATTTGCACGGGCATTTTTCTTATGAAGTGATACCAGAAGGTGTTGCCCTTGGCGCCGTTGACCCCGTCGCGGCGTTTTTTCGGCCCCATCAGCCAGCCAGCGGCCCGCATTTCAAAGCACCGCGACGGAAACCTCGATATGTGCATGTTGAGGGCGTCCCCCGTGCTGAAGAAGCCTTTGCACTTACCAGGTTCACAGCGCCACGGACACGCACCCCTCGCCCTGTTGCTTATGGCCTTTGCAAGTAACCTGCGCTGTTGATCCTTTTTGTCTTCGGTGCTTATCATGTCCACTCCCCTTTTACATAGCGGTTTATCCAATCCTCGTCCTTAATTTCCCTTAAGTTCTTGATGTAGTCTTCGTGTAGGTGCGCGTTCTCTTCTGTCATCATTTTTTTTATTGGACCTTGCACAGATATTGTCTCAATAGGAACCTTGGTCATTCTCTCCAAAAGTAAATCAGCGTTGTCGATGTGGAACTTCTCGACGCCTTCAGGGTGATAATGCTTATTCTCAAAATCGTCAAAAGTTATCGGGAAATTTATCGTGAGGCCCAACTCCCGAGCGGCGTCCACAATCGACCGGGCCGCTTGCCTGTTTTCACAAACAATAAAGCCACCTTCCTCGGCGCATTGCTTGATGATAATTGTTGTTTTGCCACACGCAATTCCACCACCCACTATTTTCATGATGACACCCTCCCCCGCTTCCTGCGATTGTATTCGAGAATGAATTTATCGTAGCTTCGCCCGGTCATCGCCAGCTCATACTTGCCGGTCTTACGGTTGAGCAGCAGGAGCAACTGACCCTTGACCAACTTGGACCTGACCCACCGCTTGATGGTTTCGTTATGGATGCCCAGGCGCTTCGCTACAGGTCCTACCAGCACGGCGTCCTTCTTTGATTTGTACAGTCTCATTCAGGCACCGGTGCGTGTTGAAGCTTGTTCAATTCGTGCATGTCCCTGAGTGTCTCGGCTATTTGAACTGTCAAACCGGCTTGCTCGGAAATCATCGCAGTTTGAATGTTGTTCGTCTTCACAACAAGAATAACCGCAAGCCCAACAAGGGCGATACAGATTGAATTTATAATTATGTGCTTTTTCATGCCGACACCTCTTTTGATGGCTTGTTTTCTTCGTCCGTGTCACAACAACCGCCATTGTAGTCGTTGCTTTTTTCTGTCCACAAGTTTCCGCAAAAACTGCACACCTCATCACAATCTAAACCGGTTCCAACAATTTCGTCAAAGCAATGCCTCTTGATTGATTTTTCTAATTCCTTGGCATTATGTCGTGTGTTCTCGTCGGGGGAGAGAAAGCCGTCTTTTCCGTATCGTGTCCCGCCTTCGATTGGATACACGGTTACACGCCAATTGGTTGCGGCTCTCATACCAGCACCTCTTTCCTTGCCTTGATTAAGTTAGTGAGTACCACCCAGTCTTCGTCAGTGATTTCGTGCCGGTTGGCTCCGAGCTGCCCTTCTATGGTTGTCACGTCTTCGTGGAAGGTAGTGCCTTGAATGGCCTTGGTGGCGTTCGTAAGGTGATCTTTTGACACGGCTGCGTCAGGCTGACCCTTTACACCGTTTTCAACCACTTCCCCCCCTTTAGCCCATTCAGCGAGCTTTCTTCCAACCTCTATAGACAGGCGGGGGTTGTCTTTGAATATGGGGCGAAACTCTGCGTGTAAGGCCTTCACCCCCAACTCTTCTTTCTTGTTCCAAATAGGCTGGCCATCACACTCAGGCCGAAGCAGACAAGCAAGGCTCATCTCGAACAACAAATCTTCTCCCCCGATGGGTTGCCAACCTATTTGGACGGGCTTCACCTTTTCGTCAACCTTAATCATTTTCATTTTTTCTTTTGCCCTGAAGCAGAAGAAAAAGTTTATACCCTGTTGTTTCATGTAGTTTATGAAATTGGTTTGGGCTGTCTTGGCTGCGTTCCAGGCTGGGAAGTTGGCTTTTTCGGCACCGCAATGCCAAGCTTTCTGAAGGCGTTCACATTCAGCTTGGTGCATTTGGAGAACACCGCCCGTTCCTTCCCACATGTGGCTGGCACTGTCCACCAGTATGTGCTTTATGCCTTTTTTAATAAAATGCTCACAAGCCGCCTCGTAATCCTTTGGGCCAAAGGGAGCCTTAAAATCCATAAATCTGAACTTAAAGTTCCTACTTGGGTCGCTGAACATTGGCGCCCCAGCGTAAGCAAGTGAACGACGGGCCTCTGTGTCCATCACCCCGATGTCACCACCAAGTACATCTTGAAAACCATGTGCAACCTCAAGGGCGCTCCCTGTTTTACCGCTGCCGGTTGGGCCAACAAAGGCCATGCTGATAGGCACCCTCTCCCTTATCGCTTCCTTGTCTTCGAATTTTCTCATGATCCCTCCAGGTTAGACATTTCAGTTTCCCACTTGAGCTGTTCTTCTGATGACAGCCTCCAAGCAGGGGCTTCGACGGACAGAACTTGTTCGGGGTATCCGGGCCAGTCGTTGTTCTTCAGGCACTCACCCCACATGGCACACGCCCTGTCCCATTGCATTTGCCCGAGCTGGCGCATTGAGCCAGCCGGTTCGACAATCTGTACTTGTGGGATGGGATCGGGTTCAAGGAATATGAAGCGGACTTTCTGGCGACCAGCCATGTCTGGGTACTCTTCAGCGAAAGCCTCGCGGTAGCTCTCCCCCTGCATGGCGTAGTAGTGGTTGGCCATCATCATCACGATGGCACTCTCGGACGCATCACTGGTCACTTTGATTTCGTCGATTTGACCGGTCTTGGGATTGATGTGATCGGTCACCCCAGAACAGGGTACGCCGTTGTGGTTCCACTCGAACCGCTTCTGAAGGATGCCGTCAAAGTGGATACCACGGCGTTCCAGTTGCTCGATGAACAGCATGGCATTGTGATTGTACCCGTCTAACTTCGCCGCCAGTATTGGAAGCTTGTCTTCCTTCTCGGCCTTGTCCCGTGCCTCCTTGGCCTTGTTGGTTTGGTAGTTGGCGGCGTCAACGATGACCAGGCGACCATCGGTGTCACCAGTCACCAGCGCTTCATATATCTTGCCGTCGATCATGGCAGAGGTGGCCGTCTTCTGCACGTTGCCCAGGAGCCGATGGCGCAACCAGCCGTGCTTCGGGTTACGGGCCAGCATGGCCTTTGCCACGGACGGCGACAGGCGGACCAACTCTTTCTCGGCGGTCATTCCGGCACCTCGATGCCGTTTATCTCTTCCACAAACATAACGCGGGCGGTATCGAGATATGGACCAAGTTGATCAAACTCAAGACCCTTAACATGATTGAGAACTTTTGTTTTGGCGGCTTCATCGTTTTCGGCGTTGACAATAACTGTTGTGCCGAGAGTGATTTTGTATTTCATGACTTCACCAGAGAGAGGGGGGCTAAAATGTGTGGGCGGTTGCCTCAAGATCGGCGGCAACAGACTTGAAGCGACAGGGTTCCGGGTGGGGAGCCCCTAGAGAACCAGTCTCTAAACGTCTCGGTTACCGTTCCACATGACAATAATATAGAAAGCCGACCCCGATGTCAAGAAAAAGATGTGAACCCACGATTTTGCCTTGACAGCCGATGTTGGGGCAGGTATCTTATTCAGGACGGGGCGGCGTGGAAAGCACTAGACACGCAGGGTGTTGGCCAACATGCGAGTAGGGGGCGTTTCTTGAGGGTTGCAATCTTCTTGAAAAAGAGCCGAAAGCAAAACCAGTGACTAATGGTACGGCGGTTCAATTCCGTCTAGACTGGACCCAAACGAGCAGGAGTACCTGCCCCCGTCAACTTATTGACAATCCCCCTCAGTGGTGTATGATGAATACAGAATTCAAGCCGACTAGACCCGGCTGACTAAAGGATAAGGGCTTTTGTTGCTGGCCCTGACTTCCCCGTTGTAGTTTTCTATAGCGGGTTTTCTACGTCTTTAGCGTGGGGTCTAGGTCAGGGTCGGCAATAAAAGTCTTTTTTTATACAAGGTATCAAATGGCGAAACGATTTACCGACACGACAAAATGGGATGATGAGTGGTTTATGGATATGCCGATGGAAGGGAAACTCTTTTGGCTGTACTTGCTCGATACCTGTGATCATGCCGGTGTATGGAAAGTGAATAAAAGGCTGGCAAGTTTCAGGCTTGGTTTTGATGTGGATGTGGCCGGAACTTTTGGAGATAGAGTTGAAGTAGTTGAGAATGGCGAATATTGGATCATCAAGAAATTCCTTGATTTTCAATACGGAAACCTGAATGTCCACAACAAGGTGCACAACTCAGCTTTGAAGATCCTTGATAGGTTCAACCGTGCCCCTGCCAAGCCCCTTGAAAGCCCCTTGGTAGGGGCTAAAGATAAAGATAAAGATAAAGAAAAGGACAAGGATAAAGATAAGGTTAAAGACAAGGATAAAGATATTGGAGGACAGCTGGACCAAGACCTCGCCTTCGGAATGTTTTGGTCGGTATACCCAAATAAAAAGGCAAAAAAAGATGCCCTTAAAGCCTGGAAGGCGCTTAATCCTCACGATGCCTTATCCAGAGAAATTTATGAACACGTAGAAAAAAGGAGCCGGACCCATGCTTGGACCAAAGAAGACCGCCAATTCGTTCCACTCCCTGCTTCGTTTATACGCGGGGAACTTTGGAAAGACGAACTTAAGATCAAAAAGACTGGGCCGACCAAGTGTCCCCAGGGCCACCACCAGTGGGGAGCGGTCTTTGTTATCGAAGGCGGCAAGCTCAGTGGAAACAAAATGAAGAAGTGTACCAAGTGTCCCTCTCAGGAGATCGTGCAATGAAACCCTACTACCAGGACGATGCAGTGACGATCTATCACGGGGATTGTCGAGAGATCCTGCCAACAATGGACAAGGTTGATCTGGTGCTGGCAGATCCGCCGTATGGGATAAATGGTGCGGCCGGGAATAATAAAAAAAACGAGAAGGGATCTTATGTGTCTGATTTCGAAGATACAGAGTTGAATGTTATAGAGAACATTGTACCTTCGTTCAAAGTGGCCATGAACTTGGCAAAACGAAGCATATTAACGCCCGGAAATTTAAATTTTATTCATTATCCAAAACCTCAAGATATTGGTTATTTCTGGCAAGGCGCAGGAGCTTCGTGGGGAAAGTGGGGAAGCGTTTCAGGCCAAGTTATTTTTTATTACGGAAAAGATCCAAGACAAGGAAAAAAAGGAACGAGTTCTACAGGGCGCCCCCTCCGTGAGGCGGCACCAAAAAACGGGCATCCTTGCCCCAAACCCATCAAGGCGTGGTCGTGGCTTTTAAACAAAGGTTCTTTAGAAGGCGAAACAATCCTGGACCCCTTCATGGGAAGCGGCACCACGTTGAGGGCGGCGAAAGACCTTGGACGAAAAGCAATCGGCATAGAAATAGCGGAAAATTATTGTGAGATAGCGGCAAAGAGAATGTCGCAAGAGGTCTTAGACTTTAAGCAGTTTTAAATTCAAAATCCCCCTTGGAGTGGAAAATGCCAGAAGAAATGAAGAGCGATCACCAGATGATCTTGGAAGTTTACAGTTTTCTCGAAAGAAAAAATTGTACTTGTCAGCGAAGACTTCGGGTTGGTATTCGTGATGGAGTTGAAATCACGGGAACAGTCTGCCAGTTTCATAACATTCGAGAGTTCATAGGACCAGACGGGATTGTAGAGGGGTCAATGATCCCCGTAGATAAGGTGTTGCCATGAGCCCTTTATCAGTAATCACAATCGGTGGTGAAATGGACCTGAAAGGCACGAAGCTTCTCAGGAACAAAATAAATAAGCGGCTCACTCAGGGCGTGACGCTGTTCGCCTTGGACCTGGCCGGCGTCAGTCACGTAGCGGTTGACTGCTTTCAACTGCTGATCGACCGGCGCAAGAGGATGCTCGACTACGGTGGTGACATCGCCATCGTCGGTGCCAGTGACTTTGTCCGCAAGGAGTTCGAGCTGGCCGGTGCCTCGCATGAGTTTCACTTCTTCACAGACCTGAATAATTCAATGGCTCTTTTTGGGAGGCTGTCATGGGTTGGATACTTGTAGTCCCGGCGGTAGTGCTTGCTCTTTATGCGTTCGTGGGGTGGTTACTCGATGCGTCCGAGGTGTTAGATGATTAGCACCGAAGACAAGGCGCAGAACCTCAAGGATGCGATGCGGGCAATGGGCATCACGACATATTCTTTTGCCTTTCGTGACCCAGACAACAGCGCCGGATTTCACACCTTCCACGGTGATGCTCCATGGAATTTAGGATATTTAGAGGTGTCGAAAATGGCGATGCTGGGCTTCCTGTTGTCGGGCCCAGGCAAAGCAGAAGAAGTGGAAGAATATGAGCAGGAGGTTTGTTTGAATTGCGGTGCGGAATTGGGAGAGTGTAAGCCGTCTTGCCCATGGTATCCCAAGGGACAACTGCACCCAACAGACGGAGGCGAGTGATGGAATACAGCAAGGGCACTGTAGAAGCGAAGATAAGAGGCGCAACAAAACGCCTCGAAACAGCCCTCAAGACCAGCGAAGAGAAGGCAGAGCGTTATCGGGTGGCAATCGAAAAGATAGATGAAAAACGAGACAGAGCCGCACTGATACAAAGAGAACTGATAAGGGCCGAAAAGTTTAAATGCAATGGCGAGTTTATGTCAGCACTTGGCGAACTTGAAGAGGCGATACGAGAAGCCCGTCAAGCCCTAGGAGACAAACCATGAGTGAATGGATATCAATAAGCGATAGATTGCCAGGGAAAATGACGACTGTCCTCGTTTTCTATCGTGGTGAGGATGGGTGGAACCAAAGCACCGATCACTTGGATGTGGGCGATACTAAGTTTTTCAGAGACAAGTGGGGCAGACCCGCAACCCACTGGATGCCCTTACCCCCTCCCCCGAGTAAGCCATGAGCATATTCAAAGACCCCCGTAGATTCGAGGGGTGGAGCCGAGACAAGCTACACCTTTACATCGAAGAACTTGAGGAGCAACACGCGAACACCCGCGAAGAAAAAAAGACCCCTCCCACGGGAATGAGAGAGGCGGCAAAGATAGGTATGCTTGCGTTTAATTTCGTGTGTTGCGACATGGACGGGGACGCAAAGAAAGAAGATGTTGACGAGTATTACAATAGGCTTGTAGATGCCGTTGCGAAGTTCGACCTTAAAGCCCTCACCCAGCCAGATGCATTGGAGACAGCGGCGAAGGAAGTGGTGGACGTAGAACGTGGCGAACTTGCGGCAATCGCTCAAGAACTCGAAGAAATAAATACGAATTTAGCAAAGCGTTTATGGGCGATCATCAAAACAAACTCCGCACCCTCCACCCCTACAGCCGTACTGTCAGCCGCAAGGGAAGTGGTGAAGATACTGAAAGACGGACACCAGTGGAGCAAGATAGGCCCGATATCCAGAGCTTGGGTTGACGCCCTCGCTACTGCTTTGGAGGATATGGACAATGAGTAATGCTGATCGAGTATATGCCAAGAAAATACTAGACATGATGGACGATGCCATAAGTGCGGGAGAGGCCCAAAAGAGGCGAGCCGACAAACTCCAAGCAACCCTATCAGCACTCACGGAAGCAGGGGATAAGGTTGTGGGTGCTGTCAAGGCCGCAGAGGAGCATGGCAAGAAGGCGATTTGTTGGTGCTATAGCGCCCCCGAGTGGGAGGGTGAGGTTGAAGTGTGTCCTATGTGTAAAGCGCGTGGAGCCTGGACTGCGGCGAGGGGGAGAGAATGAGCAACCTGACAAGCCCTAAAGGTTTTGATGAATGGCTAGAGGCGTTTCTTAACGTGCCAGCCAACCCCGAAGCGATGTTTAACAAGTACACACTTAATTTATTGAAAACTGCTTGGCTCAATGCGGAAAACTACCACAAATCAGACCTCGCCGCGCTGAAGAAGGCGGGAGACGGGATGAAGCTGACGGGGAAGGATTTCGAAAAAGCGCTCCACAGGGCACAGCACCACTACTTGGGAAGGGATCATTGCGAGGGGTGCCGATCTATAAGCGACTGGAAGCTAGCCCTCAAGGCGTGGGAAGAGGCGAGGGGGAGCGAATGAAGATCACCGCCGAAACAGAGGAGCAGTACGGGGAAGCCTTCGACTTGTTGATAGACGAGGGCGAAATAAGCACACCCAGATTGCAACGGGCCATGCGAATTGGATACGGGACAGCACACCGGATATTGGATCGGATGGAGAGTGACGGGATGATAGGACCACCAGACGGAAACAAGGCAAGAAAAGTTATCCTACCGCCCAGCGAGTAACAGGTAGATGAAACTATATAGGGGGAGAATATGAAAACAGCACAAGATTATTTCGAAAGAGCAGGTGGCGAATTTCTGGGCGGGTTCAATAGTCGTCTGTTTGGAACGGATTACTCTGACATGGTTCGGGGTTCGTGGGAAGGTTGTAGCGGTTGGGACGAGGCAGACAAGTGGATAAATGAAGGCAAAATCTACTACACCCACAATTTTGGATGCCCTTGCGGAGACCATTCATTTAAATATGGTGGATTTTGGGTTTGTAATGGTTGCGGGAGAAGTGGCTGTGATGAGCCTTGGTGGGTGGTTCGCGTCCAAAAAGACGGCAACGCCTACATAACCCACGGAGAAGACTTCGCAAACCTGCAAGAATCTGATAACTACGCTTTCGGGGACACAAGAGAAGAGTCTTTAGCGGCCTACAAAAAATTAATGACCACCCCTAACCCCGCTACGGAGGAATAGATACGATGGAACTTGCGGATAAAATAAAGAGGCAAACTAAACACGGCAAAGCGTGTCACAGGTGCAAAGAATGTAGGTGTTGGTGGTTTGTTGCCTCAGAAGAAAGGCACACGAAAACTTGCTTGGTTGGAAAAGCGAGAGCGAAAATGACCCCCGAAAGGACTGACCAATGACAGATACGGCTGAAGCGATACTAGAAGGCTTTAAAAACCCGTCGAAAGCCGGTCTAAAAGAAACGGCTAAAGACAGGGCTTATTTCAAAACACTGATACCGCACAAGAAAAAGTGTGTATGCAAAAAGTGCGCGAAAAAGAAACAACCCTTTGCATCCGTCAAGAAGGGAAAGAAGAAATGAGTGAAGATTTAAACCCGTTTGTAAATCAATACTGCCACGTTTGCGAGGATGTGACGCCACACCAACCCGAGAGCGACGACCAGGGGAAGTGTGTTGACTGTGGGTCGCTGAATAATCTTTAAGATTAAGAAAGGCTGAACTTGATTGCCCGTCTCTCAGAGGCCGCGTAAGTACATTAGTAATGCACGGGTAGGTTGGAGGGTTATCCTTGATCCGCACGCCAATTAACAGGGGCGTACTTCTAAAAACCCCACACGATTTTAAACCTGACCCCCTCTCGGAGTAGCGAATGAGTATTTTAGGATTTTTTCTTGGAATTTTGACGATGCTTGGCGGGACCGAGGTGGATGTCAAGGATTTGAAAAAGCCGTGTCCATGTGGACAAGTAAGTATTTACATTGAAGTTTATGCAGATACAAATAAGCCCTTTCGAGTAACCGAGAAGGGATTTGCATGTGTTCCAAAATATCAAGATGCTGGGACCGGATATGTACTTTCAGAAAATTGCCTCTGACCCCGACGAAGGAGTTGAAACGATGAGCGAGAAGATATATGCCCGTGTTGTAGTTGGCGAAATTGTTGTGGAATGCGAGGCACCAAAGCAATATTCAGGTAATGCAGCAGAAGCCGTTGCCATGATGAAAGCTTGTGCAGAAAAGGCGGAACGTATTTTGATAGAGCAGTTGAAGCCCGTGCGCTCCGAAGGAAAGGCCGACTGATGGGAAACCAGTACGGTACAAAAGTCTGCCCCTCGGGCAACGGCCACCTGGATCACTCTTTTGTAGATGATAACGCACGGCGGTATTTCATGTGTACGCACGAAGAGTGTCTCCGCAGGGAGTACGCCGATGGAGGCACCCAGTTTGAACCTGGCCCGCTTGACCCAGACGGCGGGGAGACAGCCCTTTAGGGTGTTTTAAAATCCAAATCCCCCCTGACACAGAAAAACCCGCGCTTCACAGCGAGGGCTTTTCCTGATGACATCGACAATATGCTTATCGATTAACTTTTATTCTTTGCCTTCTTACCTAGTTTCTTAGCCGCCATGCGGACCCCCTTGTTGAAGAGAGACTTGTTTTTAGAAGCCTTATTGTACCACAAAAAACACCCTGACAGTCATGCCAGGGTGCCCACGAGGCTTCACAGGAGCCATTTCCTCAAGAGATTACAGTCGAAAGAGTGTCCACCATGCCTCGATCCGGTGGTGTTTATCCCTGTCATACTGGTACTCCCCACGTAAGTCCTTATATTCCAAGGCAATTCCTACGTTCCAGGCTTCCAGATCATCCACCTGAGAACCCGCCCCCAGCGACAGCGCCAAGGCCGGCCGAGGTGACACCACCGAGGCCATCGCCCGTGCCGTGTTGGTCACCTTGCTGGACGCTGTACCGGATGCCTCGCCACCTGCACTGGCAGTACCCGCAAAGCTCACCTTGATCTTTGGACAGGCCGGGCAATCGGGGCAGCCCTCTTGCGTCGAGGGCCTGGGTACGCCCTCACCAATCTCTACTCCACCGGTGAAGCTGGTCTTGGCTTGGAGCTGTCCCTTAAGGGTGGCGACTTCCTCAATGTACTGAGTACAATCCGCCGTGGCAATCGTTTCGGCCGGCTCAGGCCCAAACGCAGAGAGAACAACCCAAGCAATGACGGCACCGATGGCGAGGGGTATGTAGTTTTCACCAACCCACTTCTGGACAAAGCCCCACGCCACCGCCACTGTCATGATGTAGCCGCTGCCTGATGTTCTTTTGAATTGTTGTGCATGAAGCTCAAGTCAGCTCCAGTCACACCAATAACGAAAGCGAAGTAAAGCTGGGCGTCAGCACCAAGCCCGGCCATGATCGCAAGGCCAACCAGAAGAGTGATCGCTGTCTCCCTTGCCTTGGTCAGCTTCCTGTTTCCTTTTTCTGCCATGTCTACCTCCATCTTTTTTAAATAACGCCGCCTAAGTCTTCCAGCGAAAGCTTCATCGCCCGGTCCACTCGGTTGTGCCAACCCTCCACAGGATCATCACCGATTACCCCGTCAGCCTCGTCCACTTTTACGAAGTGGTTTTTCTGCTGGATAGAATACTCGATAAGCAAGCACCGTATATCATTTGTAGAAATACCTTCGAGGCCCGTGGCCATTATTGGACCAACCAGTCCGTCGATCTTTCCGTCGTACAAACCATTAAACTTCATGACCTTTTGTAAAATTTTATTGGCTGTCACAGGGTACGTTACAAAACCGAACTGGTAAGTCATGAAGTCAATACCATCCGGCATCATCGCACCTGTCGTCATCCAATATTCATGGAAGTTAATGCCGACCATTTCCTCGGGGGTGATGGTGCTGATGTCGCGGTCGGGGAGATCATACTTCTTCAGATAATTACTGAAGGTTGTTTGCGTATAACCACCCTTTGTACCGCCGCCATCAGCGTCCCAGTCGTGGCGTGTCAGTGTATCACCACCACCCTCGAGGATGTTCTTGGCCCGTATTGCCTGGTAGAACTTCACCTACCGCGAACGGAACAGCGAGTGATCATACAGGAAATAAACTGCATGAACGTACACGTCTTCTGCCGCTCCGGTGATGCGCTGTAAGTAAACGCTCACCGTCTGGTTCGGTGTCAACGTGGTCAACGTGAACGCCGTATTCGACAGCGGTACGAAGCTCCTGTTGTCCAGTCTGTCAGCCGCAAGAACCGTGGTGTTCAAGCCAAGAGTAATGGCTGTCACCGTAGTTGCATTGGCATCCACACCACTTGTATCGCCAGCAGACACACCACCCTGCACCTGTACGTCAGCTCTTAAGGAAAACGTAAAAGCCGTTGCCGCTGGTTTGATCAAGGCATATAACTCCGCGCCACCGCCGTAATCATTTGGAATGTCGAAAGAGAAAGCCACGGCAGTCGCCGTGGTATCTGCAACCGTACCAAGCGCCACCGCAGTAATCGACAAGTCCTTCACGTACCAAGGCAAGGTGTTGTCCGTGATAGCCGCGTTGCTGATCGCTGTGATGAAATCACCTGCAATCATTTGGCTCGGGTCAATCCTCAACCTGCTTTTTTGCCTTGCGTCTGCTGAAACTACCAACATAAACAGGGCCATCACTATCAATGCTACTTTCTTCATTCTACTATCCTCCTTCCGTATGATCGGGAAAAGCCCCGTTACTTCGTGCCAAACAGTTCTTCGTCTAACTCGTCAACCTGCTTCGACTTACTCTTGGCAGATCCCAGGCTCTTTTCAAGCCCGGACTTTTTCTTTTCAAAAGCCTTGGCCAATTGCTTGGCTTTGAAAATCGCTTTGAAACTCTTCCAGTCAAACGCCATTAGCGTGTCCTCCGTATTAGTGAACGCTCAAGCGCTCCTTGTGTTTGTGAACGTGCGGCTCCGGTGGCGCCCAAGAGGGCCGCCTCGGCAGCAGGTCCAGTAGTGCGGCCAGTTTCGGGACGGGTTATACCCTTCCTTCCGGGTACGGGTTTGTAGAAGCGGGCGGAAGGAGCGGGCGCTGCTTGTCCAGCAAGACCAACCCACCCCCTGACACGCCACATACCGCTCTTGATAAGTTGGCCGGACCCCCTCACCAATCCGGCAAACCCTCCGGGCTGTGTCAGAAATACGTCCAAAGCCGCTCTCATCTTAGGGTCGGGAAACATCTTTGCCTTTTCCGTCCTTGACAGGTTCTTCCAATAGTTCGCAGAGCCGGCTGGTTCTATAATGAGGTCGTCCGCAGCCCTCGCACCCTCCGTTGCCCTTTTCATACCAGCGTTCATAACCTTACGGAAATTCATGTTGGTTGCATACTCACGCTGGACGGCCTTAACATCCCCAAGCTTTTCTTGGTAAACCTTCTTAGCCGCCTCGGGTGTTACGCCCTTCTTGACCGGCTGTATCTTGTCCCTGATCTTTTCAAGTTGTTTGGCCGCACTCACCAGCGAAGGAAGCTTCTGCGATGCCGCCGCCTGGGCCACGGTCTGCCCACCGGGCACCGAGGAACCCTCTTTTACCTTGGCGATGGTCTTGTTGAGCGCGTCTATTTCTTTCTGCAAAGCACGAACCGAAGTGATGCCAACGGACTTGCGGTGTAGTTCAACCATGAGCTTGTCGGCATCGTTCAAGGCCGTGTATGTCCTCTTGCCCTTCTTCGATGTCTTGGCTGCTACGCCTTCACGCCGGAGCCACCTCTCGACGGAGCTTCGAACGGTATTCGCCAAGCCAGACTGTTTTCCAGCGGCAACCGAAGCCGCTCTCTTCCGTATTTCAACCTCTTTGCCGAGACCACGCTTCGCTTCTCTTCCGCCAACGATGGCCGGGTTACTGGTTGACTGTCTGAAGGCTTCGTCTAGTTCCGTGACCTTCCTCATTTCTTCACCGGCAACTTGTGCTTTAAACTTGCCTGGGATACCTGCCCTCTCGGCAGTCTCGATAACAGCTGCGCCCTCTTTAACCCGTGGGATTGCCTTGGTTGCAGCCGCACGGGGAGGAGCCGCAAGCTTGCCGCCCAAAAGATAGGGCAAAACATCGACAGCCGATGACTGGATTGCGCCTGGTATCTGCTGGGCTACACCAGCGGGAACCTGCAGGCTCTCAGGGAGCTTGGCAATCTGTTCCGGCGTAAACTTCTTGGGACTGAGCGGACCCATCATGGGGATGAGCTTGTCGCTTTCCGTGATGGCCTGGGAACCCTTACGCATCGCAGGGAGTATTCCCAGCTCTTCCATCAGGCCGGTAATTCCAGCCATCTTGGCGACAGCTCGGCCACCGGCAAGCGGCAATGCCGCAGCGCCACCGACATCACCAGCGAACCTTGCTTTTCCAAGCGTACCCTCGTAGGGGTTTTGACCCTGCAAGGCTTCCGTTGCGCTCTGCACAAAAGGCAGGGTCTTGGCCCCTTCCAAAAGGGATCGACCCGCGAACCTTGACGGCGCAGACATGACCTCCAGCGCCTTGCCAACCGAGGGACTTTCGATGCCGGCCATCCGTGCCACGGCCTCAACGGACGCAACATCAGACACCGGCTCCCTAAAAGCCTCAACGGGTGGCACCTGTCCTTCCTCTTCGGCCATGAGTTTCATCGCCAAACGCTCTTCCTCTGGTGAAAGCCCAGCGGCATCTGCTTGGTCCTGTTCCTTCACAAGAAACCCAGCTTCCTTCATTTCTTTTTCGGTCAAAGGCATTATCCACCTCCCAAAAGCTTACGCCGTTGCTCGGGCGTTGCCTTTTCCAATAATTTTTCGAGGCGGCGTCTCTTGCTTTCGTTCGGCCCGCCACCAACAGGGGCTTTTCCCTCTTTTTTTCCGAGGGCTTCTTCTGCCGCGCGCATGGCGCTTTCTGTGATGTCGGCGACAACCGCATCGGCTTGTGACTGTTGTTCGGGTGACATCCTGATCTTCTCGATGTGACGAAACACGCCTTTCTCTTCCAGCTTGGCCTGAAGCATTTCGGCTTGTTCATCGCCCTGCGTGATGCGAATTTGCTCGATCATGCCACGATAACCCGACTGGATTTGACGTTTAAAGTTATTCAAGGTCGCCTGGAACAGAACCTTATCTTCGCCCAAAGCAGGATACGTACTTTCGATACGCTTGTATTCCTTTTCAGACATCGCCACGCCTGAAATGAATTTGCCGTAAGCCTGGATGCCCTTCTTTCGAGCCGTGTTGAACTGGGCCTGTTTCCTCAACACCCGCCGAGCCATTGTCGTTTCGCCGACAAACGGCAGGTCGAGAGCTATTCCGGATAATATTTCCTGTGGCTGATCAAGCTTGTATTCAGTGAACAAAGTCTGAAGGTGATCCATTTCGGTCATGCCTTCGAAACCAGCATTGAACTTTTTCTTGTCGCCTTCACTCAGCTTCAGCAACACCGGCTTATCTTCTTCAGGCTCTTCCGATATCGGCGCACGGAACTGGCCGAGCTTGTGAACCTGGGAGGTTTCATATACGGGAGCGCCAAGATAAGAGGGCGTCATGCCAACCTGTTCTTGTTTCGGAATTAACTCGCCAACCGTACCGTAAGTCTGATCAGGTTCGTCTGCTTTTTCAAGATGGGCGATTTGGGCAAGCGTCTTCCGACGAGTAAGCTCGTCCATTTTAGACTGACGTTCCTGCCTCGAAGCTTCCAAGTCAGATTGGCGCTTTCGTTCCTTGGCTTTTAAAAAAGAGCCAACACCTTCTTCGGCACCAGCGGCGAGAAACTCTCCCCATTCAAAGCCCATTTTTAACCTCCGAAGTATCCGCCGGCACTTTCGCCAGCTTGACCGCCGCCTTGGGCGCCTTGCGCTCCACCAGCCCATGCACCAACAGCAGTACCAGCGGCTTTGCCAACGCCCCTGGCTTTCCTTTGACGATCCGCTTTGTCTTCGGAATAGACGCCTGTACGGATGCCATAGATGTCAAGCTTGGCCTGGTTCTGACGGTCTTTCGCAAGGTTCAAGGCATCCATCAAACTCATACGCCCCTCTAAGTCTCTGCTCAGAAGGTCGGCTTCAACTCCGCCCAGGGCGGCAGTCTGTTCACCGGCAATGCCCCGCATGGCGGCACCTGTTGATCCGCTACCGGCCACCCCTGCCCTTTGCATAGCGGCAAGCGCACCCTCTGAAGCCATGCCGGAGCGGCGAGCGATTTCTTCTCTGGCAAACTCGGCCCGAGCTTTTAAGGCTCGCTCCATGTCGGGGTCCATAACCTCGTAAGGGTTGGTCTGGTATGCCGTGTCCAGCGATGGAACATCGGGACGCCTTTCGTTTCCTCCACCCATTTTACTGCCCTCCGAGCTGGCTGGGATACAAGGACCGTCCCCGCTTCCGCCGCTGTGACTGAAGAAAAGATACTTCAGCTTGGTTCTGAGTGCTGAGGCCCTTTTCAAGTTCTGATTGGCGCTCTTCCTCCGCCAGTTGTTTCGCGGTTTGAGCCTCCATCTTTCGTACCCCTCTATCCCTACTCCGCTTGAACTCGCCCGTCTCTTCCGGGATCGTCACAGGTACATTTAAATAGGGGTCCCAGTCCCCAAATGGATTAATACCACCAGTACCGGGATCGTACCTGACTTCTTTTTTACCACCCATGACTAAAATCTCCTTCCAGTAAGGGAAACCTCGTAGAAGACACCTTTGCTTCCGTCCGAGTATTCTTTTTTTGCTTCCATTTTTTTCGCCCCGAAATATCTGGCGATGGCATGGACGGCCTTGTTGTCTTCCTGGGTGGCGAACTGAACTTTCTTGTAACCAAGCTTCTTCACGGATTTTATAAACTCTCTTGCCCATCCTAAGCCGCTTCCGATTGCAATTTCAAGCCAAACAGTATCATCATCTACCCTGTCCACCCCGATAAACTGGTCGTCTCCAACGTGGAAATACAAGCTGTCCGGCTCCAGGTCGGGCAAAACTGCCGGTGGAACCCTGAAGGCGCAAGCCCTGAAAAACTCATTGAAAGATATTTGCCTCAAAATATAAACTCGTTTGTTTGAAGGTAGCTCTCAGAGGTCGAGAGGTTTACAACGGGCGCTCCCCCGGAAGTCTTCGCCTCCACACTGATCGTATGGTTCCCCGGAGAAAGGTCCGCCATGAAATTTAGGGGGACGGAAGTACGGTTTTCACTTCCAGTGCTAAACGCGAAAATCTCATTGCCATTGTCCAATACCCTGGCCGTAATAATTTGAATACCCTGCACAGACACGGCTCCCAGGAACAGGTGTTTCCCCCCGCTTGCGTTTACAGCCCTGGTGAGCGCCTTCAACTCCTGAAAAGATGTTGTTAAGGTCAGTGCCGTTGTGTCCTTGACGATGTCCCCTTTGTTCACATTCTGTTTGTTGAGGGTTTTTGAAATTTCCTCGTAGTTTTCCTTATGAACCTGGTTCTGAAACTCCTCTGGTTGCGAGGGGTTGAAGGTTTTGAGGTTTGTCGCCGTCATTTCTGGGCGCCGAGCGGAGACTGGTCTATTCTCATGCTCTCAACCTTCACCGGAACATCCAGCTCCGAGTTCTTTAGAATGAAACGCACATACTCATACTGTCCGGCCAGCGGACGGGACAAGCCCTTCTTGAAAGCGGCGTCCGTCATGTCAAACGTGTAGGTTGCCGAGGGCGTGGTTTCGAAGTCCCTGTATTCATCCACCTGAAGCGTCCCCACGGACTGTACCTCGCCGGAAATATACAACCAGCGACCCAGCTCTTGTTCTCCAACGTTCCCGTAGGAAATATCTGGCGTAGAGTAGAACCAATCAATCGCCGACCCATCGTCGTTTGCGCCGCTGTCGTGTTCGAACACCTGGGCGTTGTAGTTTCCGCTGAAGGGACGCGGCGAACCGTTGACATCAACGATATTGGCAAAGTAATTCCCTGCGATACCGTCGTTGGGCCACAAGAAATTTTTCTCGTAGTCAAACATGAGAACCTGGTCACGGATCGTCGAGTTTGTCGTGGAAACCCCCCACCATATCTGGAACTTGCTCTCGTTGTTGAGCGAAGTCGAGAACTGCATCGCCCCCAGGTTGTACCGGTCCGGGTCGTTGGCGTTGAACTTGTTGAGTATGTCCTTGCCAGCGGGAAGCATCGCCATATAGGAGCCGTAGCAAATCGCCGGTCCCTGCTGAGAGATCATCACCATTCCGGCGGGGATTTCTTGGAGGCTCCAATGTGAAAGGCAACCGATGTTCCCTTGCAACCTGTCCAGAGTGAACGGCTGGAGGTTGTTCCCGGTGAACGTGATCACGTAAGCGCTCTTGGTCTTGAAGACGAAGAGCCGCCTTTGCCAAACCCATAGCCCCGTGATGATCTCGCCGTCATTGGGCGACACCTCCAGGAACTCCCCAAAGGTCTGCCCAAAGGAAGACCATATTTGTGGAGCCAAGAGCTGCGAAAAGTTTATCCTGCTGGGGTGAAGAGGGTCACCGGCCATCGGGATGAAATTCTGAAACGGCTTCTGGCTGAAATACTTCGCCTTCGGGGTGTCAATCTGCAAGGTGAAATAATTCTGGCTGAGATTATAGATGGCGAGAAGAGTGTCCGAGGCGTTCAAAATGGCCGTGGTGATGCCCGTGATGTCGAAGGTCGTTTCTATATTCGCCATCGGATTTAAAGCCAGATCAATATTGGCTGGGGGTATTTTGAAGAAAATACCAGCCGTGTCTCCTGTTGTGGTTCCGTCTGTCATGAACCAAGTTGTAGCGGCGGGGGAAATGTCAAAGGCGAACTCGGTTCCGTCGGCGCTTGAGTTCATTTCAATGCCCGACACTGTAATGTCCTTGGACGCTCCACCAGTCATCAAAATGCTGGAGGCATAACTGGCCCTGAAGCCTCCACTTTTGAGCCTGGTCACAGCAAGTATTTTATAAACATCGGCGGTGAGAGTTCCAGTTCCGGCAATCTCGGCCAAGGTCTGACCATTCCACTCGACGAGTGTTTCGTCGCCTACAGGCGTTTCGGTCAGGGTGATTGAGGTACTGGCGACAAAGCTGGAAACCTCAAACTCAACCGTGCCAGCCGCACCGCCCTTGAGATAAACAGTCTGTCCATCAAAGACGCCGTTGGTGTCTGCCACGGTAATCGTGTTGACGGCGAAACCAGCGATGGCAACGGACTTTCCGCCGGTCAAATACCCTGGTGACATCCTGTATCCGTGAAACATCATGCCGCTCGATGCACCATCCCACACCCTGTTCTGGTTCGTTGCATGGTCACAAGCGAACACCAGCCCCTTCAGGCTGATGAAATCATAGAGCTTATCCTGGGCGTCTGCCAGTCCGGTGGCAATGGATGTCCATGGGCCGGTCGAGATTGAGGGGTCGTCCTTGAACCTGATCTCGCCATCAGCCGCCGCAAGAATATTCTGCGTCACCGTTCCGTCTGTTTCTTCCCTGCGGAAATCGTACAAGCCTTGGACGGGCGGGGTGGATGCCTGGAGACTGAAAAACCCTCGCCCCTGTGCGCCATCGTTTCCGATGGTAGCATAGTTATTGAATGTGGTCTTAACATCGGTGGCAGTTGTGAAGGTGCTGTCTCTGCGTGTCGTCCAGCCTGTTACCGCTGGACCGGGGGAAGACATTTCGATGCAAAACCAGTAAGTAGTAGCACCCACTAAGGCTGGGGGGATAGGAAACGAGAGCTGGACGACTTGTGATCCGCTAAAACCGCTGAAGTCGGTGAGCGAATTCGATGTCCCGTTCGTTACAATGGCGCCGGGATCACCTGCGGCATCAACCCTTATCGTGAACTTCAGTTCGGTAAAAAGACCTTGAACGATTACGCCAATTTTAGTCAAACCAGAGGCCATGCTCTTTGACGAGGGCGCTACAAATTTATAGCAAGTTGCCGCAAGAACCGAAGATGCGGACGAAGTTACCTGGTCTTTGTTTTGCGTGAGTTGCTCAAAGTATTCCGACGCGGCGTTTACCTTGTCCCCAAACGCAATCTTACCCTTGCGCTTCTGCACGGAGTTGTCGTAGAAGAAGTCGCAGTTCTTGAGGTCGGGAGACTGCATGGGGCCTTCGCCGAAGTCCGTAATCTGTAGTGGTGTGGATCGAGGGTTCCATCCGGCAAAGGCCGATGTCCGGCGTTTAGTTGTTCGCTCTTTTTTTCCCATTTAAAACGGCACAAAGAGTTCGCGGTTAATGTCGTTGGCTCCTGCCAGCCCGATCTCGATATCCAGGTTACGGAAGCGGTTCACGTAGTCGTCTTCCTGCTCGGCCTTCAGCCACATAGCGCTGTAAAGCTCGTAAGCAGGAGTATCCTTTTTCATGTAGTCGTACTCTTTCCAGCGGTTGTCGTTAATCTTCTGGAAAGTCTTGCGGATAGCCTCGTTCTGGGCAACGTTTTGGAACTCGGGGGGTATGATCATGATGTCGGCATCGGCCACAAGGTCGGTAATCCGTATCTTGATGCCGATTTCACAGGTGTAAATCTGGTCCGACGCAGGGAACAGGTAATACTGAAGGGCGTTGTTCGCAGCCCTCTCGCCCTCAACGTAAGCCCACGGCAGGGTGTTTCCCACGTTGGAAAACCGGCCTGGGTAGTTGATCAGCCAGTTCGAAAAGCCACTCTTGCGGAGCTTCTGCTGCCGACTGGGGATCGTCATATACATCAGCTCCCGAGCGTCATCAGGCATGGCAAAGGGTGTGATCTGGCCGACCACCGTATTGAAATTCCTGATATCAAACAGAAACCACCAGTCCATCCTGGCGCAAATCTCGCGGTAGCTGTCGTTGAAGAACTGCTTGAAACGAGCGAGGTTCGGGTTGGTCGGATTGACTGCGCCGGTAACGAAATTCGGCTGGTTAATGCAAATCTCGGCAGCTTCCTGTTGAAACTGCAAAAATGTTTTTGTTCCGGGCAAGTTAGCCATTTAAAGACCTCCGTTTCCGAAAACTCGCTTGAGTAGACGGTCAATATGCTTGTCCTGGTCAGCGTCCTTCTGTTCCCTGCTTTCCTTTTCGGCGGCAATAAGTTCGTCGGCCTTGTCTCGGGTCAACAGCCTTCCTTCCAGGCGGTCCACGCTTTGAAGCCGGATATCAATTGCGTCCAAGCGCTCTTCGCATTTCAGGATGCGATTGTTTTGGCGCTTCTCTCTCTCGCCTTCCAGCTCTTCGAGTTTTTCTTCTTTCTTGTCAGTCTTTTTGAAAAACCTTTCAATCAGGTATTTCACAAGCCAAACAACGAAAGCGATACCGACACCAGAACCGAGAAATCCACCGAGCCAGTGATACCAGCTCATACTTTCATAAGTCGTTTGCATCGTTTCCCTACCGAGTTGGCGTTGTTACAGGTGTTGGTGTTCCCGTGGGCGTACCCGTCTTTGTGGGCCGAAGGATCGGTGTCTTTGTCGGCCTCGCCGTCAGTGTTCTAACTCTGGCAACTGTTTTCCTGGCACGGAACCTCTCGGGTTCTTTCGCCACGTTTATCCAGTCGGCCCAGGCTGATCCGGCTGTGAGCATGATCGCGACAAGACATGCAATATATGGTGCGTATTTCATTGAAACTCCACGCTGATAAAACTATCCACCCGTTTAAATTCCTGCACCGCCATAGGTGTGACCCTTATAAAACCAGATGGTGCCGCAGGGGTTGGAGCTGGTATTGGGAATGTGGTTTCCTGTATATCCGAATGCAAGATGTTTGTGACAAATCCGTTCAACGGAAAACGGAATGCGGCGGACTGTTCTAATCGCCCAATCCACATGGTTCCAGATATTGTGGCATTGGCCGTTGCCATTGTTAAATCTATTGTGCTGTCTTCAGCACCCGCCACCGAAACAAACGCTCTTAAGTTTGATCCCTCGTAACTCATGGCCAGCATATAACAGGTCCCAACTACCACCTTACCGGTTGCGCTGTCTTGAGAGATGCCATCGACAATAAGCCGTAATGCCCCGTTTGCCAAAACCCGTAAAATTGTTTGATCGGTCGGCACCACCGCGCTGAAACTGAAAATTACAGGGCCATTGGCAATACTGTTGGCGTAGAAGTAACACTGATCTGTGTAGGTAGTATCGCCCGATACCAACGCATCGAAGGGCGCTTGTGACGTCAGGTAATTATTATCTGTAAATGTTCCCGCTTCTGATGTCGAAACCGTGCAATTAGGAGAACCGTTTAGGACAACGGTCCCGTTCTCTGTGAAAACATTACCCTCTACACCCGTGAAGCTGGTCATGTCCCAGAACTCTACGACTGTTGCGGAAAGTTGGCTTCCAATCAAAAGGAATGCGAGGAGAAGTGCTTTTTTCATCGTCCACACCCCATCAAAGAAAAGCTACCCATAGGAGGAAGGATCATCGTAGGTGTTGCCGTAGGTGTAGCAGTTGGCGAAGGCGTTGGTGTCGCTGTTGGCGTAGCAGTTGGTGTCGCTGTTGGCGTAGCAGTTGGTGTCGCTGTTGGCGTAGCAGTTGGTGTCGCTGTTGGTGTAGACGTAGGTGTAGGCGTCGCTGCCTCAGCCGATCCCAAAGCCAACAAAACAAGCGCCAAAATTATTAAGGCGCGTTTCATTAGTCAACCTCGATGTAGGTGATCATACCACCCACGTTTGGATTGGCGTCAAGAGTGAGATTGAGAGATTCTCCGGCCACAGTCTCCATAATACCCACGGGGCTATAGGAAGGCGAAGCGCCACTGCTAGTCGATAATGTCATGGGGCCAGAAATAAAGTTTCCTGCCGTGCTACTTTCCCAGCGCACTGTTACATTCCCTGTAGCAATCCATGTGACATCCACAACCCTTATCTTTTTGCCGCCAACCGCTGCAACAATTTCATTATCACCGTTTACCGTGGCATCTATTTCAGCGAATTTCACCGTGGCCTGTGTGGTGCCATCCATGATGAAATTGGACTGAGCTGCGCCCTGCCTGAGTTCAATGTTATCCAGGCTGGTATTCATGGTAGCCGCTGTCCCTGACAGCTCTTTCAAATCATTACTTACGATCAGGAGAGAGGCTTCTGTAGCCGCGCCAGCCGGTAAGACCGACTGGGTAACATCAACCTCTTGACCGTTCGCTATTGAACCTCGCGGCCTATCCCAAGTTGTACCGTTGTAGAGGTAAGAACGAACATTAAGCTGTCCCGCTCCGCCGCCATCGTCGAACACATCAACGCCGTCCGCATTTCCATCCGCGTCAGCACCGTTGGCAATATCACCCACAAATACAGAACCGTTTAGCGATGTTCTGAGGGGCTGTGTAAAACCAGAAGAGTCTCGTCCGTGAACCAGCACCCCTTTTCCAACTACGGCCATTCCAGTCGTTTCCACGCCCTGAATTTCCAAGGCGCTTGCGCCTGTCGGTCCGGTAACAAGGTCCACCTGCATCTCCGTGCCAGCAACAGCACCTGCAACTGTAGCAAGGTTTCCACCAGCTTCAAGAGCGCCAACAGTGTTCGTCACGCCCACATTGCCGATATAGGCCACGCCAAACAAATTTGATCCAGGCGTATCTGTTGGAATGAAAAGCTCTGGTATCTGGTCAACTGCGAGTGGGAGTGTGGGTCCACCACCAGTGATCGTGATTTTTTCAGGGATGCCGGTTTCGGCGTAAATCTTAGTCCACAAACCCTCCGTATCGCCACGCATACGATCCCAGTCAGTGTCGTTGAATACGTGGCCAAAGATAGACAACGGTGCGGAAGTGGTGCTCGACCCCATGTAAGCCTGCAAGATGGTCATAGCCCCGTTTGACTGTCCGTCTGAGCCTACGGTAAGTTGGGAAACAGCCTGTGCGCCGTTTACAACCTTTATCTCTTGCACATTGCCAAGATGATCTACACCAGCAATCACGACAGGCTTGTCTGACGACGCGCTGTGGGCCGCAGTCCCTTGCACCTCTTGGGCCGAGGCGCCCGTGGGGAACGTCTGGTCTATAGTAATACTGTTTCCGCCATCCTGGATATTTACAGCCGATGCACCTGCCGCGTTGTTATTGGTCGTATCACCAATGTCCACACCATCATTTGCAGCCAAGGTTACAGATCCAATGGCGGGAGCCGATAGAGTGTTGTAATAAACGGTGAGCGTACCGGTAGGGCTGTTCGTTGTGGTGGACCGAAAGCGGACGAAGCGACCACGTTTACCAAGCATATAATTATCGCCAGCGTAAAGCGAATATGCCTTTTTGAACTCGGTTCCAGTAATATTGCTCCACTCAACATCAAGCAAAGCGGCGTTTGTAGACGTAACGCCAATGGCGATGCCTGTGGCTGCGCCAAGGTCGATTTCAGCCGAAACCGTATCGGATAGAGCCGAGGCAAGAGCGTATGTCACCGCACCAGAGATAGCTTCGGTGCTTTGGAATTCCAAGTTGATGACATCTTGATCAGTGAAAGAGCTAGCGTATAGGCATGGAACCCATGCGCTTACCAGTAACATCGTACAAAGGAACTTCAGGCACATTGCTTTCATTTTTTTTCACCTCCGGGCGCACTCGGCAAGTATCGAGTGCGTTTGGTATAAGTTTGCGTAAACGAATTTTACTGATCAGCTTCTTGCCGACCAGGAGCTTAAATACTGCCGTGTATCCACGGTTCTCCTTGCCAGTGTGGTCAAGGAAGTTATATTTCGGAAAAGACATGAAGTATCGGGGAGACGGAAAAGCGCAAACTTCCCCTAAGCCATTTTTTGGATTTGAGCATGGGTCCCCAGGTTCGTAATGGTAAACCATTGACGCCCTTGTGGACCTTGCGGGCCGAACCTTCAAACGAGGGTTCAACTGCCGCAGCACGTCCTTAAAATGACTGAAAGAAATCGAACTCAATCCGTCTCCCCTTCCACCTCAGTACTTAGGGTTACCCTTTGTACCCGACGTGACGTTCTGGTTACCGATGTTCTTCATATGCGGCGTCATTCTTTCGCCGGGGATCGGATAGCCGTTACTGTCCATCGGCTGGTTTATAACGCCCTGGTCGGGCGTAGCAGGCTGGGCCTTCAGTTCACCGGCGGTGCCGCCGCTGTACTTCGAGCCGTAGCCATATCCCATTCCTTTAGGCATGGGAACCTCCTTTGAAATGAGCCTTAAATAACGGCTCGGTAAATAGCGGATGTTTCGGCAGAGAAGACCCAGATGATGCGCTTTACATCGTAAAGCTCACGCCCAGTCTTCTTATCGGAGGCCATACGACCTTCTTTATCCCGCCTACGTACCTTGGTCGTTCCCACTACAAGAGCAGGGACAATACTTCCGTTTTTTTCCTCATACTTGATAAAAGTATTTTCTAACTTGCCTTCGAAAGACTTGGCATCCTTGTTGGCTTCCTCGGTCAATATCTTGACCTGGCTTGCCTCATCTTTCTTGGCATCTTCCGCAATCGACTTCACTCTTTCGCCATTGGCCTTGGCAGCCGCTATTGAATCTTCCCCGGCTTTCTTGGCTTCATAAGCTTCGAGTGCTTTTTTCTCCTCGAGTTTTTTCTCGAGATCTTTTTCGCTTAATTCAGACATCTCAGCCCCCCTTAAGCGGTTTCTTCCGACACAGCACTTTTCACGATGTACGAACGCGGGCCGTCGTCGCCGATGTACTTGGCAGCGTAGGTCGCTTTCCAACCGACTGAGCCGAGCTGGCCCAGGGGATTGCTGATCGTGATGTTGCTGGACGGATTGACGAACAGCATGAACGGCATCGCCGAAAGGCGAACGTTCATGATGGCGTCGGGACCGGACGCGATTGCACGGAAGACATCCTGGCCGGACGCTGCGGCAACCTTAGTTATCTGGCTGGAATATATGATACGGAAACCGGCCAACTTGCCGCTTTCGCCGTTCCAAACGCCGCCATCCTTGTCGCTCATATCCTTGCGCTTGAGAATGTCCATCCATCCACCGGCATCGGTGTCTATCTGGAGGTCATACTCTTGGTCAGGATGCAGAACGATGTTGAAGCAGCCATCATCGCCGGGGTTGACATCTTTTGCCTTGAACTTGCGTCCGAGACGGCGCAATTCCTTGGCGTTGAAAACATCAGCGGCTCCGATGGTGCCATCGGCCTTGTTGTTGGCGAAATGGTCAGTCGCGTTCGAGTAGAACTCATTACGCATGATGGTGTCCAGCGTCAAAGCGGCGTTGTAGCCAAGCTGCTTCGATACCTGGTCCATCATGGACGAACGGCCTGTCACTTCAAGCAGGTCGGAAATCTTCACAAACGCGCCGAACTGCTGAAGCGTGGTCGTGAAGGTGGTGGTCGTGATCTGAATTTCGGCAGGTGCCGTTCCTTCAGTCAAGGCCGAGGTCTGCGCTGTCTGGTTGTCAACACGGAAGGTCGAAAGTGTCTGACCTTCGTAACGGTTGATTTCCTCTTCAGTCCCCAGGCGGTTGAGATACAGACGTTTACGCAAGAAACTTTGAGCGCGTTTCTTGTATTTCGTCATAATCGCCGCTGTGACTGTAGCGGTTGTCATATTTGCCATGACGGAGTTCTCCTATTTCAAAAACCCCAGTTTGAGCTAGATGACCTTGTTTTCGTCCAAGTATTTGTCGATCTCTTCCTCGGACATCTTATCGAGCTGTGCTTGGGTGAGTTCACCCTTGGGCAAAGGCTGGCTGGATGTTCTAACCGTAACCGAAGCGGATCGGGCTTTCCCATTGCGATTGCTGACGGCGTTGGCCGCGTCAGCGTTCACTTCCTTTTCGGCAAGACGGGTAGCTTCAAGCACGACAAAAGCTGAACTTTTCTCGGCTTTCTGCATCCAGGCCAATGCGGCCTGGTCCCCGCCTTCGTATGCGGCTTTAGACTTTTCATCGTAGAGTTTGGCGATATAGGGGTCGAGCTTTTTAAAGTCGTCCCCCGCCGTCTCCTTAATCTCGTCAAAAAAGTCTGTACTATCCTGCTGGTCCTGCGCTCGATCTATAAGGTTTCCGTACTTTTCCTTCACGAACTTCTCAAACATCGAGTTAAGTCTCGCTTCGGCAGCTTGCTCTTCCTGGGAAGGTTGCTGTGCTGGATTTTGGTTTTCAAGTTTCTTCTGAAGAGCATCGAAATCGGCGATCATCTTCCTACTTTGACCGGCTTCCTTGGAAAAGTTATTTACCAACTTTTCCATCTTATCCAGCTTTTCCTGCATTTCGCCTACGGTAGCTTCGGCGGGAGGCTCGTCTTGAGCTGGCCCATCCTGAACTTCCTGCGTCTGCTGGTCCTGCTGTTTCGGCTGCTCTTCCTGTGACTGGGGTTCTACCTCTTCCTTGTCCAATAAGTCGTCGATTTCTTTCTCAGACATATCTTCAAATTCAGCGGCTTCTTCCGCGTCACTTGTGATGGCTTCTGGTTCTGCCATGTCGTTCTCCTTGATTGGCGGACTATACCCACGGGGGACTGGCCTACTGCGTAGGAGGTCCCTCGCCTTCCAGGTTAGCTTCTGCCTTTTTGGCTTCGGCTATATTCCGAGTTTGCTTGGCAATCATCAGAATAAATTCTGGTGTAGTGCCAATCGCTTCCAGGTACTTAATGTACATGCGCCTGTCCACAATTTCAGCGCGAAGTTTCGGCGTATCTTCGCGGGTGATCTTTATAATGGCGTCTTCCAACGCCCCTCGCTCAGTCTTCAGAGCGTCTTTGAGCCAACGAATAAGAACGAACCATCCGTCTTGCCCGACGAGGCTCTTAATCTTTTCCTCGTCTTCATAAATTTTCTGATCTTCAACTTCCTTGGCGGACTGACCTTCCATATTAACCTCTTGCGGGGGCGGCTCCTGACTGTTCAAGCCCAGGAAGGCGCTCGGATACAACTTGGGGGCGAGGCTGTCCGCCGCCTTCGGCGGTAGCCTTGTCGATCATTTTTTGCCTTTGCAACGTCGCCGCGACCGGCTCCATTGGCGATTGACTGTCTTGCCAATAGGTTGCGCCGTTCTTGATGTCCACGCTCGGCATCAATTCCTTGTTTATGAACTCTACAAAATCAAAGCGCTTCTGCACCCCTTTGTTCGTCATGAACAGGTTGGGGTTCTTCGTCTGAAATTCCGCCAGTTCTTTCATGAAGGCGCTCTGGTTGCGGAGCTTCGACTGCTTATTCGCCTCGGTGGAAACTCCCACCGGCATCCAGGTGTATGTGCCTTCCAGATCGGCCAACGAGACTGGCTGTGACTGTCCGTCGATGCCAGCATCGTGTACCCACAAGTCACCTTCATTGGCGAACTGCTTCGTGGTCAGGAAGCACTCGTTCGCCATGGCTCCATAGAACTCATGATATGTAAGCTCTGTGACCGCCTGGAAGCGAGAAGTCGAAGACTTGTCAAGGATTGAAGCCTCGGTGGCCGTATCGGCGTCACCCAGACCCATCGACATTTCGTTCGACGCCGTGGTTTCACGCATAAGTCTAATCACGCCTTCCAGCTCACGGGACACGGCGGCAATGGCCGCAACGTCTACCGGGAAATGCTTCACCTTCGAGCTGTCCAAGACCGGGATCAAACTCTTCTCGGCAAGGATCGTCTTGCGCCCTTCCAGTCCAGACCCTCGCTCGTAGAAAGTCGGGTTTTGAGCCGCTTTCTTAATCAAGTCCTGCTTCGATCCCATCAGGTTATTAGCGTAAATCTCTAATTCACGGATAGGGTGAAGCGCTGATTTTCCAAGCAACCGCCTGGGGCGGATCGAATACCGGAAGCTGAAGTACGGGATGCGCTGGGGGATCAGCTCGTTAAAATCAAATTTAACGAGCTTGTTCTCGTTCACCAGCCAGAAGTGGAAACGCCCAGACTTCAACTCGTAATTGGCGGGGTCCTTGTTTCCGTCTTCGTCTAAAATCGGAACTTCCCATGTCAGGTCGGCATACCACTCATCGAGCTGGTAAGTCCCTTCGTCCCCGCCGGCATAGTCCCATGAGCGCTCGTTTATTTTATTGATGCGCTCTGCTTCTCTGTCCTTCTCTGCCTTGGACTGTATCTCGGCTTCATTCTTCGCAATTTTTTCTACATCCTCCAGATAGCCCTGCTGCTGGAGTTTCAGTAATTCATTTTTTGTCGCCATCGTGCGATGCCGGAACCACGGGCTGTCTTGAACACGGGTCGATGTCCTTGGGTCCCAGGCGCATCGTTGAACCGGAACCGTTTCCCAATTCCATCGGCCTTTTTGAACCGTGACTTCCTCTTCGCCAACCATTACCTGCCTGGTGGGATCAAGTGGATGCTGCTTGAAGATCGGGCGAATTTCTGTCTCTTCGTAAACTTCCCAGAAACTCTTGCCAATGCCGGTGCCTTCAATCGCCTGACCCTTGATCGCATCCATTCCCTTTTCGGCGGTGCGACACTGGTACACGATTGTCTGGTTGATCAAATCTTCGACCCTCTTGGACCTTTCATTGTCCTGGGTCAAAAAGTTCGGGATGGCGTCTACTACCTTGTCCCTGCCAAACATGGCCGCACCACGGCGAGCTACATCCGTATCAATGACCGATGCAGGTATCGGGAGGAACGTTGCGATTTTCATCGTCCCGCCGATGTGAATGTTCTCGTAGAGCTTGTTCATTTCGTCGATGGACTGAAATTCTTTCGCAGACCATCCTTGGAAACCGCTCTCCATCTTTTTCGTGAACGCAAGGACGAAAGCCTCGTTCATCCCCTCGGGAAACTTTAAAGCGTATCCCTTTTCCTTTTGTTTTTCCTCGCCGCTCAAATCCCGGCCAAAGCGGTCTTGCGCCCTCTGTTTCGGGCGTACAACTGCATCGGACACAACTTTTTGTCCACTTGTTGCGGCGTCCATTGTCGGTTCGTTCGCTAAAGGCATCCTTTACCTCAACGGTAGTATTCATCGTCTTGTTGCCCTTGTACGGGCTGAAGCATCATTTGAAGCACTTCGGCGCCGTATGGGTCTTTAACTTCTTCTTCGGCCTTCTTTAAGGCGGGCGCCCGGTCTTCCAGGATCGCCATGATGCCGTAGCGCAATGTATCCGCTTCGTCATCGTCTTTTTTCAGCGGCTTCTCTTTTATAACCCCGTTATACGATACGGGCTGCCACTGGTAGCGCTTCATGCCCTTGATCAACTCAGGACACTTTTCTTTGAAAATAAACAGACGCGGCTTCTTGGTGTCGGGGTTCACATGAAGGAACTCCGCAACTTTCAGTATGCCAGCGTCTACGCTGTTATTTGCCTTGCGACCCAGGATGCCGTGAACTGCAAACTCGTCCATCACCGTTCGGTTTACCTGGCCGTGCATCCTGTCAGTGGACGGGTCCATCCAAACGATGATCTCGTCAACGTCCGTTCTTTCGACCGGATCGCCCTCGCACATTTCAAAAACCTTCTTGGCAACATCAGGAGCGAGCATTTGGTTTACACTCAGTTCCTTATATACATAAACATTGCCCCTCTCGTCAAGGGCCAGCCACAGGCAGCACGACCGGTGCCGGAAGCCCCAATCGAAGGCAATGTAGCGCGGCCAATGCTCTGGAATGGCGAAGGCCGGTATCCCGTGGATGGCTTCGTTGAACTCGGGGTAAACCTGCCCGCCTTTGACATCCCACGACCCATCGACGAAGCGCCTGATCCAGTCGGCCGGCTTTGTCTTGCGAAGCTCCTCGATGTAGCCTTCGCCCAGGTTTACTCGGTTCTCATCCGTCGAAGCCTCGAACAACTTGTAGTGCGACTTCGGATTGGCCTTGATATGCTCGTAAACCCAGCCTGGGTCTGGATTTCCGGTAATAAACCCGAAAGACTTGGGTTTAAAGCCGTATTTCTTAATAAACTTCTCGGTGCGGCTGGCGTTCCAGAAAGAAAGCCGACTTTCCAAGTGAAAGACCAAATCAGGGTCGATTTCCTCGGCCTGGTCGAGATACCACGCTGATAATTCCTGCCCGAGCATCAATTCAGGGTTATCGGCGTACCTGCAGCGTATGGTGCTGTCTTCGCCGCCTGGGTAGATGCTTTTCAGCGTCAGGTTGTACCATTTGGCATCCCACTTACGCACATACGGGCCGGGATCAAGTGTTCCGCCATTTCTGGCCTTCACCAGCGTAAATAACTCGTTCACGGTGGTATCGAACAGCTCTTGGTACGTCTTTCTGCCGATCAAGGCGACTGTCCCAGGCTGCCTGTCGCAAATCGTCAGCAGGCGGGCACAGGCACCTACCGTCTTCCCGTTTCGGATGCCGCCGTACATGGCCGAGAACTTGTACGGGTTTAAAATGAAATCCCGCTGGGTCTTGTTCCTCTTTAAGTCGAGGATCGGGTCAGCGGAAACCTCGTTCATTTTACCAAGACGACTTGGATGTAGGCGTTATTCCCTGCGTGGCCACCCTTCGGGCCTGGGGGGATTATGATATTCAGGTCGGTGACCCTCAGACCACGGGCAGCCAGCTCTTTTTTCAGGTCGGCGGTAGTCCTGTCGCCGCGAATGTTGATCGCCCTGTTTCCGTTGGCGTCCCAGCCATCCTTGTTCACACTGTCGATGATTATCTGACAGGTTTTGTTTATGTCCCTGTCTTCTTTGCTCTTAGCCTTGTTTTCGGCATCTTGCTTTTCATAGAGCGCTTTTTCTTCGGCGCTGATGGGCTGCACCCCTTCGCCGGCAACTTCCTTTTCAATGGGTTCGATTGCAGCCGCCGGTGCCGGTCTTGTAGGCGTATGGCCATTCCCAGCCACAGGAGCCACACCATTGCCGCCAGAAACAGCAACAAGAACAGGTTTAACGCTATCGACTGATACATTTACAACCTCCCTGATCCTGTCCAAGTAAGCATTGAGATACAGCAGATATTCCTGCTCTTTCATCGGGCCACCCTTGTCGCGGGCTTTGATCTTTTTGACTAATTCTTTCTCGATAATCGTAAACTGGGCATCTTTTAACAGCGGACTGAGGTCTTGCATAAAATCTCCTTACTTTTTCAACGGTTTACCATCCAAACCTACTACGGTCTTGTCTTGCAATGCGATATTTGACTTTTTCGGCTTTGGAATGGTCTGGATTTGAGGTTGGATTATGATGTCCACCGTCAGGTCCAGATCCAGCTCTTCCTTGGCCATGGTTTTGAGCATATCCATCAATCCCAGTAAAGCTTGCATTTTGTGGGGATCTCGACGGTGCGCTCGGCGGACCACCCTGATGGCGATGAAATCCAGGCCATTCAGGGCCTTGCTTTTCTTCTTCTCAACCGGCTGGACCAATTTCTCGGCTGGAAGGGGGGTGGATCGGGCAGGGTTCGAACCTGCATCCCCCCTCAGTCCGCCAGGAAGAGAGGCTGAAGGATCGTGATCCTTCGGGCGTCCATTTGCCAACCGATCCTCAAAATTTACTGCGTCACCCACATTTGACCTTTAAAGACATTGTTTCATCATCGCCGAATGAACTTCTAACCCGGCGCCGAAATCAGGGTCTTTTTGCATGTCGGCCAGTCGTACGATGCACTCGGAGGCTTCTTTTTCCCTCGACCTGTTGGTTCTGGCCTGGCGCCTGATCCGCTCTTCCTGCGGCTTGAACGGACGGCACTTAAAACACGACCTCCGCTGTGGGAAGTTCGGGGCGAACCATTTGTCGCAATCAACACACCGTCTTTTGCCCGCCATTATGCCTCCAAGAGCTTTTGGCTGTTTTCCACCGCCTCTTCACGCGCTATCTGGGCGTCGAGCGGGTCAGGTCCGTCGATGACCCTCGCCACCGCTTTTCGGAAGTCTGCATACTGGGCAGACAGGTCGCCCTGGGCGGAAACCATGTCGTAAAACTCATCCCTGCCCTGACCACCAGGCATCTTCATCTTATAACCGTAAATAACAGCCAATTGGAGGATTTCAATCGCTTTTTTGTTCCCGAGCGAATGAACCAGCTTCATGACCTGCAGTTGGTGTTGCTCTGCCTTCGTCAGCTTTCGAGGTTCTTCCGGCACAGCACATCCTCCTCGGTGAGAACCAGGTAGATTTCCTGCTCTTCCTTGTTTTCGTAGGCCGTGCCGCCGTACTTGGTGTAAAGCACCAAATCGCCCTCTTTGAGCGACTTTACGTCAGGACCTACGGCGATAATCTCGCCCTCGGACGGTTTTTCGATATTTTCGGGCAAAAAGAGCGACCCGATCATCTTCGTGGCCGCATCCGGCAGCACGATGATGTTTTTTCCCAGCGGTTCCAGTTTCATTGGCGGAATGACCTCAAGTTATTCTTCTTCCTGAATTCCGGCCTGTAATAGCCATCGATGTAGGCTTCGTACCAGTACCTTTTAAACACCCCCCACGACCAGGGGATCAGGTACAGTGGGTTCAAGAACCTCATTGCTTCCTCGACCAGATATACAAAGCCACGGCACCGGCCACGGGGATCAACAGCGCCCAGGCCGGGGTGTTCTGCTCCATCCACATCCTCAAATCCCATATACTCATTGGCGGACTTCCTTTCAAATGGGGTGACGGTGAGATTTGAACTCAACCCTCCCGAGCCACAATCGGGCGCTCTACCAATTAAGCTACCGTCACAATAATATGTATCGCCGTGGGTAGGCATAATTCAAACCTACCTGCGCTCGCCCGGCCTTCACCCCGCACGGCAATCTGTTAAATCGTCACCAGGTTACCGTCGCCGTCAGGGATAACCCACTTATACGTATTCGGCGGCAACTTCTCGTCGATGATCACCGGGATGCCCATGAAGTGAAACGCAGGATCGACCTCTTCCGACTTCACCGTCCGAACTCCAAATGCTGGCCAATCGAACTCCTGTGAAACTCGAAGCCTCCACGGACAGGGCATCGCCAGATTTTTGAACTCCCTCTGCACACGACGAATTTCCTCGATGGTAAGCCCGTCAGGGTCCCCGGTGTTTGCCGTGGCCATTCCGGGCATCGTCATTCCTTCCGCCATCTTCCGACCGATTTCTCTATATTCTTTAGCACTGAGCATCGGTCACTCCTTAAGTCGTTTCACATCACGAAAACCCCGTAGGCAGGTGTATATCCTGGAACCGTACGGGGTGGGTAGGAACCCTAACATTCCCCTACAAAAAAGCGGGATCGCTCCAAAGCTTAAACCTGGGCTGTGAGCTTCCCCAGCTTGTCGGCACGTGTCTTGACGTCCACCTCGATGTTTCTGCCCTCTGCGCCCAACTCATGTACACGGCGGGCGGTGTTGCGTAGGAACTGGACTTGCTCGGACAGCTCGGCCAGTAGGCTGGCCACTCGGGCCTTCAACTTCTTTTCGTGCGCGCTCTCGGCTGGAAGGACGGACATACCGTCCAGCGTTCCCTCTGCCATCTTGTCAACTGCCTGGGCTGCGTCTTTCTTCATCGCATCCGTAACTTTATCTGCTGTCTTCTCGGCGGACTTGTTACTCATTGATTACCTCTTCGTTTGGGTGCTTGTCTTCTGGGTTGTTAAACATTCCTTGCGCATCGCCGACTACCTCGCCGGCGAACAGCGGCGACACCGCCACGTTCATCTGCTGCATCTGCGTCACGTTGAGCTGGGCAACCTGCGGACTGTGTCCGGCCCTGTCGAGTATCATGCCAGCCGCCTTCACTGCTGTCGGTATGTCGTCATGCTCTTCCAGGTGTTGCTCGCCCTTGCCATCGCCTACCGCGATCATTTTGGTAGCGGTCATGCCTACAAGGAGAGTTTCGACTGCTTGTGGCGCGTGACTGTGCAACAATGCAGCAGCGAGCTTACTTTTATTTTCCTTTAACTCTAATAATACTCTGTTGGTTACTTTGCTTAGGTCGGCGCCTGAGAGGTTCACTCTTAAGCTTGCAAGTCGTCTGCTGAAGTGGGTGCGGTTGATGACTGGCGTGTGCTCGGCGCAGAACTTCTTGGCGGTAGTCCAGTCTCGTTTTGGTAGGTTGCGTTTTTTCTGTTCGTCCCTGATGTTCAGGAACTCAACGCACCAGGCTTGATAAGGCTTACGTTCGGAGCCCATGGTGTAGCCGGGTTGGGTACTTGGCTGTGGGTATGGGGCGTCCTCTGCTTCCTGGGTATCGAGGGCGGTGGGAGTGTCGCCGTGTGGCTCTGCGTCTGTAGCCGAGTGCGTGTCCGGTTGTTCGTCACTCATCGTAGGCCATGGCCTGCTTACGTGCGGCGTCCTTGTCGTGGTCGTTGACGTTCAGTGGTATGTAGTAAAGATCCCCTGCGGTGATCAAGTCGGGATTACCTGGCTCCGGTATGTAGTCACGGTTGCGCTTGTAAAGGATGGTCCACTGGAACGGGTCGTCATACCAAAGGTCGGAGATTTTCCACCAACACTCGCCTTTGCTTGTGAGGTGGGTGCCGTCATGGTTGATGACGTCCGCCTCATGGATGACTGCGGCCGGCCTGGGTGTTGGTGCTTGTGTGGGTTGTGGAGTTGGTGCGGCCACGGTCACGCTGACTTGCTGGGGTGCAGGTGTGGGCGTGAGTTGCTTGGTGCAGCTTGTGAGCGCGAGTGCCACGGCGAGCGCAGCACATACGAGTGAAAAGCGTACTTCCGTTTCGGTTCCTTGCATGGCGGCCTCCCCTCGGTGTGGACGTAAAAAAGCCCGGAGCAGAAGTGCGGCTCAAGGCTGGCGGAGCGCCTCACGGCGCAATTATTTTTATATGTTTTTTTTGTTCCCCGTGTCTGTAGATTGGGGTCGCCACGATTGGCAATGCAGACGGCCTGGCGGCGGTCTGGGGAGCATAGCGTCTCGACCCGGTTAAAGGCTTTTGGCGTCTCCCATGGGCCGGAGGGTAGAGCATGAGAGCCCGCTGTCCGGTCCAATGTGTAGGGGTTTAGGTTTTGGCTCCCTCCCCGTCCACGCTTGAAAAGATACCGCAATTCATGTGCGGTTGTCAAGATTATTAACAGGTTGCTGACACCCAGGCGGGGTAATGTCGCCAAAAACCCTTTGAATATAGGGCTAAAATAGTTCGTGTTTTTCTCCCTTTGGGCTTGCTTTTTATGCGTACGTACGTATAATATGTACAGGTAGAGAGACAGCACATCCCCCTCAGAGGTATCGAAATGACAGTTCAAGAGATCAAGACAGAAGGCGCACGGCTCGCAGCACTCCCCAAAGGCGCCGCACGATACTGGGGATTTAACAAGCTCCGCACCCAGGCTTGCAAGTTGCTTGATTTTGACGCGGCTTACAGCTTGGTGGACACCTTCGAATATGAGGTGCAGTCATGAAAACGGAAACAGCAACTCTCAACCAGGAGCAACTGGCCGAAGAGTGCGCCAACTGCGGACACCGTCGAGGCCAACACGCTGCCTACGGCAAAGATTGCCCAGAACTGGACGACAACGGCGAGCACCAGGCCTGGATCTTGGGCTCAAAATTCACACCGAAGGGAGCGTGAGTCATGAAAACGGAAACCGAATATAAAAACCCGTGGTACAACCCACACCTTAATCACTATGGCCCGGAGTTTTATGTCTCTCCGTCCAACCCAAAAAGAATTAGAGAATACAGGGGGTTTTCTGTTTGTTGCGTATGGCCGAAGGAAGGCAAACACTCTGGTCATTACGATATCGTCAGGGATGGCGTGTGCGTCTCTCAACGGGCCGGGGACACTAATCACGGCCTCAACAAAGTCATTGACGGCATCTTTGACGGCACAGAAGAAAGGATTGTCGAGACAATGGCCCGTATGGGCGTATCCACCAACTAAGAGCCTCCACCCTATGCCCTTACGGGGCAGTAGGTGGGCGCTTTTGCCCAGAATGAGAACCCCCTCTCAAGGTGATGTTATGAAAACATTTGAAAAACCCGCCGAACTTACAACGGCGATCAAGCGACTTTTCAAAAGTCGAGGATTAAAGGTAAGAGCCGGAAGCACTCCCGGTGTCAGGCATTGGAGAGATCGTTACTTTTCAGCGGTTATTCCAGGCGCTTATGCAGATCAGGCGCTTGAAAAGCCTATCCCTAATGACATACGCCGCCGATCTGTTGAGCTTACCTATGGCCGCCCGATTGAGGAGTGCAAGGTCCACGACCTTGAAAACATTTCATACGGTAACACCATGTCCAATATGGTTTCTATGCTGGGTCGTCATTGGGAAACGCTTCTTAATGAGGTGTCATCATGAACCGTCAAGCGTATGCTCTTGGGTGCTTCCAGTTGAAGACCGCCCAGCCTATTGAAGCTGACCGGGTCCGGGCAAGTCGTCCGGTGTCGCGGTGGATTAGTATGTTCCCGATACTTGCCCTTATTCTTGAGGCTTCGTCATGAGTGAACAATCTACAAGTGAAAAAATCAGGGAAGAAGTTATGGCAAAGTTCGAACTTCACGGGGTCAGTATCACCGAGGCCGCTTCAGATATTGGTTACGCTCCCCTTGGCGAAGAACTCTTCGAAGATCCCGGCGGACATATCAGGAGTTTGAACGAAGACGGCTTTGATCTTGAAATAGCAACCCAATACATTGAAGAATACGATCTACCTGAAGGGGGTGAGTAATATGGTTATGACAGAACAGGGAGGCTGCCAGGTCGCTAT
>SDBT01001778.1_pt1 | contig 38462 bp, 36 predicted proteins | sample 2277101 | NCBI WGS metagenome assembly SDBT01 (sample SAMN10404973, study PRJNA504765) | marine sediment metagenome | isolation source: marine sediment core GS10_PC15, 103 cmbsf | place: Arctic Ocean: Southern Knipovich Ridge | collected 2010 | reverse complement strand
GAACCGTGTATGTTGATCGAGACATGCTACGCGAGGGCGCCGATGAATGTGATCGACTCGTCGAGCATGAGAGCACCGTGCTACGGAGGGAGACGTTGAAGACGAGAGAACCGCGCTTCGAGATCGAGCCGCCGAGGGCCCATGATTAAAACGCTCGACGACATTGAGGGATTGTTCCGGGAGGCGGTCGACGTCTCCCGGGCTCTCCCCGCGCCTCGGCGACCGGCCCGGCCTCGTGGCTCGTGGCCTGACATGCCGGGACGCAAGTCGGTGGGCCCATCTATTGCTAGGGAGCCAACTCGTTATCTCTCCATCGATTTGCTCAAGACCTACGACCAAGTTCAGGCATGGCTTGTTGGAGTGCAACGCGAGGATGTTCAAGCACTATGGTGGTGGGCGTCCGGAGCCTCGGACAGGTGGATATCCAGACGCCTTAAAATATCGCACCATACCGTAAAGGCTCGGCGTGTCCGTGTGCTACGTCGCATACAAGAGGAAACGTGACCATGTACAAAGGGAAAAAACGACCATATCATTTCGGTCTATACGTGAGGGAGAATGGGTTCTATTGCTTGTACTTGGTCGCGGTAGAGGGACACGCGGCGATCAAGGTGGGGATTGCCGACGATGCACGAAGCCGGTTTGGCGCAATCCAGACGCACAACTTCTTGGAGCTCCGCCTGCATCGGTTCTGGTGGGTGGCCGGGCGGCCCGTCGCGGCACGGGTAGAGACATCATTCAAGAAGCACTTCCGCGAGAAGCGTATACGGGGAGAATGGTTCGACCTGGATCTTGAGGAAGCCGAGGCATTCATACAGGGGGAGATGAAAGAAGCTGGAGCGTGGGCCGTCTCCGAGGAGGAGATGATAGCCTTTATGCAGGCGAACCCCCATAAGGAGTTCCGGGGTATATTTTTTTAACTTGACCATAATCCGTTCTGTGAGTAGTTTTATCGCTCACATTCGGTACACGCGCCCCCCTGGAAACAGCGGGGCGTTTTTCGTGGACAATCCCATGCCAGCACTCAAGAACAGACGGTGGGAACTGTACGCCGTCAATCTGGCGAAGGGAGGCCTCTCTGACACCGATGCACACGAGGCCGCTGGGTACAAGCGCAACAGGTGCAACGCTGGCAGGCTGAAAACAAATGAAAACATCCAATCGCGGGTGATGGAGTTGAAGCGCCTGTCGGTCGTCGACAGTGAGGTCGAGGTTGATGACGTCCTGCGTGAGATGATTTGTCGAGCGTTTTACAACGTCGCCGAATTCTTTACCCAGGACAATGATGACGGCGAACTGGAGATGAAGCCGCTCGCCGATCTGACTGATGCTCAACAGCGGGCATTGATTATCAAGTACACCGTGGGCCGTGACGGCGAGGTCATCACCCAGGTCACCTTCGCCGACAAGGACAAGGCGCTCGATCAGTTGGCCCGGCACTTGCAGATGTTCAAGGACACGCTTGTCATCGAAAATGTGTTCCGAGTTGTTCAGGAAATGTCTGATGAAGACCTTGCTCGGGAATTTAGACAACTGGAACCAGCTATCCGAATCGCGGCGGGGTTTGATTATCACCCGGGAGATGGAGCGAAGGCGGTCAACTAGGCTGTTCGACACGTTCTATCCGGAGACGGGCCCACTGCGCCGCGAGCTATATCCCCGCCACATGGAGTTCTTCCGTGTCGGCAAGGATTACTCGGAGCGAGCCTTCCGCGCTGCGAACCGCGTTGGGAAAACACTCGGCGGCGGCGGCTACGAGCTCACCTGCCACCTGACGGGCCACTATCCTGATTGGTGGGAAGGGAGAGTGTTTTACCGGCCGGTCAAGGCGTGGATGTGCGGCAAGACGAACGAGACCGCCCGCGACATTCTCCAAGGGAAGATGCTGGGCCCCGTTGTCTATGACGGTGCGAGGAAGCGCGTTGCGGGCACGGGCATGATCCCAGGCGACCGCCTCGGCATTCCGACGTGGAAGCAGGGCGTCCCGAACTTGGTCGACACGATCACGGTCGAGCACAAAACCGGTGGCCAGTCACTCCTCGGCGTCAAGGCCTACAAGCAGGGCCGGGGCAGCTTTGAGGGAACGGAGCAGGATGTCATCTGGCTCGACGAGGAGCCGCCCATGGACGTGTACGGCGAGTGCCTGATCCGCACCATGACGGTGAACGGGATTATCATGCTGACGTTTACGCCTCTCCTCGGGATCAGCCAGGTTGTGTTGTCGTTCATGCCGAAGGAACAGAGGCCAGCAGCATGACATCGTCGTGCGATGGCATCGAAGGAATGGGCCCGGCCGTAGAGCGGCCATCGGGAATAGGGTGCCATACAGATTCTAGACTCTCTGTGTGGAGGAGTTGCCCCGTGTTGATCGAATCAACAAGCCCTCTCGACAAGGAGCCGACATGAAGAAGCGTTTCACGCTCGGGATTGTCAGGCCGTCGCCTCACCCAGGCCACGCGACTTTCCATGCGCTGGTGCCGGTCGTGGTTAATCCGACGCCGGCGGAGATCGACAAGTTGAAGCAGGTAAGCCAGCGCGGCGCCCTCTGAGGGATACGGCTGGTGACCGGGGAATTGCTCGTGTGGGATGCCCGGGTTTGCATCCACTCCCTCGTGGCCGATGAGCTCGGGCTGGCGAACGCGGAGTGGAGAGCGGAGAAGAAGGAAGGAATTTTCTGGCTGCAAAGGAAAGCTGCGTAGGGCCCCGTTTGATCATCCTGATCGGCGGCACCCTCGAGAAAGGAAACGACCATGAGCGAGAAGAATCTGTGGGAAGTGAACCTCGGCTGGAATGCCCCCGAAGGTAAATCCTGCGCCATGACGAGCAAGTTCAAGGTGATCGTCGGTGCCGACGGTGAACCGGGTGCCCTGGAGGCGGTCAAGGTCGCTTTCATGCAGGCACGGGGCAATATTCGCGACCCCCTCGGGCAACTGCTCGTGGAAGAAGCCGGCGAAGGGTACACCCCATTTCTTGTCTCCATGGTGGCGGGCGGCACCGCCCTCGACGGCGAGTAACCAGTTTTGCAGGGTGTGCTGGAGCGGTAGCCAGGCCCCAGCACCCGGTTCATACCCGGGGTGACGTGGGTTCGATTCCCACCCCTGCTACCACGTTGGAGGGGCAAGCAGATGGGCGACTGCACTGGTCCTGAAAACCAGCGAGCCGAAAGGCCTTGGGGGTTCGACTCCACCCTCCCTCCGCCAACAGGAAGAGCCGCATGAGAAAAGACGTGATCGCCATCAAGGACGAGATCGTGACGTGCGAGATGGGCCATCACATCTATCGCGTCGAAGTAGATTTGCTCCGCAGCCACAGAATATTCAAGGCGGCCAACTTCACGTCGGTCCACGAAGACCTGGAAGATCCTGTGCCCAACGAGCGGATGAAACTGCGTTGTCCGACGTGCGGGTCGGCGTTCATTAGAGTGGTTTCTAACGTCGGCAACCAGCTCCACTTTGAGAGCGGCTGGAGGCCAGACCTTGGTGGTTGAACAGGCTGGCCATGCAATCAGCGACTCCAAGTACCTGATCGGGTGCGGCTGGGACCACGCGCCCCACCTGACTGAGGAAATGAAGGTGAAGATGATGCGGGAAGTTGAGCCCCACCTTCGCGAGGCACGGTCGAGTGGCGAACCAGGCTTGAGCGCCGGTGCCGTCTACCCAATACCGCTGGAGGACATCACGGTCGCGCCGTTCGCCATCCCGAAGTTCTGGCCGAAGGCATACGCGCTCGACCCGGGCTGGAACAAGACTGCCGCGCTGTGGCTGGCGAACGACCGTGACACCGGAACTGTCTACCTATACGCCGAGCACTATCGCGGCCAAGCCGAGCCGTCGATCCACGCGACCGCCATCAAGGCGCGGGGAGACTGGATACCGGGGGTCATCGACCCATCCAGCCGAGGCCGGGCCCAGGCCGACGGGAAGCAGATTTACGCCGACTACGTTGCGGCTGGGCTGAATCTGCAATTAGCAAACAATGCTGTCGAGGCGGGCATCCAGGCGGTTTGGGATCGGTTGAGCACAGGGACGCTAAAGATTTTCAACACCCTGCCAAACTTCCAGATCGAATACAGGATGTACCAGCGCGAAGTGACGACGGACCCGAGTGGCGCTCAGTACGGCAAGATAAAGAAGGAGCACGACCACTTGATGGACTGCATGAGATATCTGATCGCGCCGGCGACGAGCTCGAAGGACCGGACCAGCGGCCTCGCCATCGCCATCGTGAAGCCGGTAAAGAACTTCGGCGTGGGGTCGGCGGTGATGGGCGACAAGGTAGTGGGATATTAAGGAGTACAAGAGATGGCTCTTAAAGGACTGATCGAACCACGCGCAAACGATTTCATCCCGCCGCCCGGACTGGTGCGGTCCCCGGGTTCCGTCCAGGCGCTTATTCTGACGGCGGATGTTCCAAAGTCGTTCACCGTGCCGTCGGGCGCCGCGGCCGTCTTCATCACGGCTGACGCGAACCTGTTCATGGCCTTCTTCACCGCCGCCCTGGATGGCGACATCGTCACCGACGGTGACTTCCCATCGGCCACCAACTGGACCCTGGGCACCGGCTGGTCGGTCGGGTCGGGCACGGCGTCGAGCGATGCCAGCCAAGTCTCTGACTCCGACATTGAACAGGCGGCGAGCGCGGTCGAGGGTCAAGCGTACTGGACGACCTTCACCACCACGGGACGGGGCGCGGGCGACCTGGCGGCCGTACTCGGCGGCACCGAGGGAACCGCTCGCAACAGCAACGACACCTACACCGAAGGCATCATCGCCGGTTCGGACGGTAAGGCGTTACTCCGTGCCAGCTCGACTTGGGACGGGAACGCGGACGACTTTTCCGCCGTGCCGTGCGCCCTGGTCCCGGCCGCCGACGTGACCACCGCCGACCTGGCGCCCGAACTGATCCTGGCTGTGCATCCCCGCCTCTACGGCATCAAGGACATCGCCACGATCTCCGTGATGTCTGCCGGGACGCCGACCGTCACCGCGGCGTTCTATAACTACAGGGCGTAGACCCATGGTCAACCTTGCCAGCAGCGCATATGCCGACGACTTCGAGCGGGGCGAGCCCGGGCCGTCGCCCGGATTGCGCCCGACGTTGGAGGGCATCACCGACCGCCTTGAGCATGACGCCGAGGACCGCGTCGGCCGGCGCCGGCAGGTTGAACAGCGGTGGCTTGACGACTTGCGGCAACTCCACGGCCAGTACGACAAGGACACGCTCGACGACTTGAGCAAGGCGAAGAAGTCCAAGCTGTTTATCAACCAGACGCGCTCCAAGACCGGGACGTGCGAATCCAAACTGTCGGACATGCTGTTTCCCACCGATGAGGAGAACTGGGGCATCGAGCCGACGCCGGTTCCGGAAATGGAGGACGCCGCCGGTCGTGCCGGCGAGCAAGCCGAGGAGCTTGTCGCACAGGCGACCGAGACCAGCATGGGCGGTGACCAAGAGGGTGCCGCGCGAATGGCCATCGGCGCTCAGAAGTCGGCGAACCAAGCCGCTCAGATCAAGGCCGTGCTCGACGACGCCAAGGCTCGCGCCAAGGCGATGCAGAAGGAGATGCGCGACCAGTTAATTGAGTGCGGCTACTCGGCCGAGGCTCGCAAGGTGATCCACGACGCCTGTGGACCGGGGACTGGCATCATGAAGGGGCCGGTCGGCAACAAGGACCGCTCACGGAGAAGCTGGACAAAGCGCAAGCAGCAGGAAGCAGAAGAGGCACAGGCGCCCGAGCGCGATATCTACGACCTGTCATTTGTCGAGGATTCCCGGCCAGCGTACTACCGGGCGGACTTCTGGGGTTTCTTCCCCGAGACCGATTCCCTCACGATGGAGGATAATGGCTCGACATTCGAGCGCCACCTGTTGAGCGACAAGGGGCTGCGGGACTTGAGCAAACAGCCCGGGTTCATAAAGGACGGCTTCCGCCAGTTGATGTTGACTGGTAAGCCGCGCAAGGCCCTGCCGTTTTATGTGGCCGATCTTCGCGCCATCACGAACGACAACCCCGCGCCGACGGATGCCCGCTGGATCGTGTGGGAGTACCGGGGCCCGCTCGAATACACCGAGATGGAGGAACTGTGTCGGTGTCTTGAGCGAGAGGATCTCATGGAAGCGTCGATGGTCGACGGCCAAATCGACCCCCTCAAGGCGATCGACGTTGTCCTGTGGTTCTGCGATGGGCAGATATTGAAATTCGGCATCAACCACCTGGACAGCGGCGAGTCGCTGTACTCCTTATTCAGCTTGGTCAAGGACGACACGAGCGTATGGGGCATCGGCATCCCGTACTTGATGCGCGATCCTCAGAAGGCGCTCAACGGTGCCTGGCGGATGATGATGGATAATGCCGGCCTGTCGAGTGGCCCGCAGATCGTGGTCGACCAAGCTGTTGTTGAACCCGTCGACGGCGAGTGGGGGTTGATGGCCAGAAAGTTGTGGCTACGTCTTCCGACCGCGCCCGCCGGCAGGCCCGGCATTGAGACCTACGACATACCGAGTCACCAACCCGAACTCCAGGCGATTGTCGAGATGGCGATGAAGTTCATGGATGATGTTACCAACATTTCCGTCCTGGCGTCGGGCGAGCAGGGAGCGCACACCACGCAGACCTCATCCGGCATGGCGCTGTTGATGAACGCGGTCAACGTCATCTTCCGGGGATTCGTGAGAAACTTCGATGACGACCTGACCGTCCCGGTCATGCTTCGGCTCTATGACTGGAACATGCAATTCAGTCAGAAGGACGCGATCAAGGGCGATATGGAAGTCAAGGCGAAGGGGTCGAGCGTCCTGTTGGTCCGCGAGGTTCAGGCTCAGAACCTCATGGTGCTCGCCAACATGACCTCCCATCCCATCCTCGGCATACTCCTTAAAGCGGCGCCGCTGCTTCGGTTGCTGGCCCAGTCGCTCATGGTTCCGGCGGACGATATCGTGTTGACGGACGATGAGATCAAGACCCGCGCCGAGGAAGAGGCGGCCCGCGCCCAGGAGCAGCCGGAAGACACAAGCATCGCGGTCGCCAACATCAAAGCGAAGACTGAGTTTGAGAAAGTTCAGAAGGATCTCCAGATCGCCCAGCTTGAGCGCGACACCGCGATGATGACCCTGGCCGAGACGCGCAACATGAAGCTGGAAGACATCCAGGCAATGCTTGAGGGCAAGGAACTCGACGCCGCCGCCAAGGAGCGGTTGATGGTGACCGAGCTCGCCGCCGAGACCCGGTTAACGGTGGCTGGAGCCACCGGCGGGAGCGGGGGCAATCTTTCCGCAGGTGCGCCCCAATGACCCCGACATGGAGAGAGATTAAGGAGAAGACGTCAGACCGCCTCAAGGGTTATCGCGCCGCCCTTGAGGATACACCTGAGAAGAAGGCGCAGGCCAACGTGTTGCGAGGGCACATCGCCGAGGCGAAGATAGTTCTAGCCATGGGCGATGAGCCGAGAGTGGAAGTAGATAAGAGCAAGCTGGCCGATTCTGAATGAGGCCACCCCGCAAGGGGCCGCCAGGAAAGGATCGGATTATGACCGAAGCAACCCCCGCCGCCACCCCTGCCCCCGCAGAGGCCGCAGCCGAGGAAAAACCCGAGATGACGGCCGCCGAGTCGGCCGACGAACAGGCCTCGAAGGACTGGGCCGAGTTCGACACCGCCGACAGGACCGGCGAGCCGGTTGTTGAGCCGGAACCGAAGCCGGAGCCAACCGCCGAACCGGCAGCGAAACCAGCCGCCGCCGAGCCGGCCGCTGCGAAGAAGGACGATCCGCCCGCCCCCGACATCTGGGCCGGTGCATCGCCCGAACAGCTTGCCGAACGCGACGCTCTGACGCAGAAGTACAACGTCGCAACGACGGAGATGAACCGTGCCCACGGCACTGTGGGCGGACTACAGAAAAAAATTAACCAATTAGAGACACGACCGCCCACCGAGGAACCGGCCGGCGGGGATGTCGATGATCCGGAAGCCGCCGAGATGTTCGGCAGCGATGCCTATAAGCAAGTCAAAGACGACTACCCCGAGGTCATGGAGCCGATCGAAGCGGCGTTCAAGACACTTGAGGGCCGGATCGACAAGGTCTCCGAACAAGTCGGCGGCCTTGAAGTTCACCGAACGGAAGCAGTCATCGGAGAGCAGCACGGCCTCGTGTTAGGCGTTCACGCCGATTACGACACCCTCGCTGGTTCGCCCGAGTTTCGCAACTGGTTTGCGACATCGACTCTCCCGCAATATGTGAGGAACGTTGTTCAAGAGAACAGCGAAAACATTGTCGATGGCGCCGCAGTCGTCGACATCGTCAACAGGTTCAAGACCGAGACGGGGTACAAGCCCCCGACACCTACGCCCGCCCCAAAGGAAGAGGCGAAACCCGATGCCAAGCCCGACCCTAAGCGCGAAGCACAGCTCGACAGCGCGACGGCGCCGAAGACCAAGAGTATTCCGGCCGCGTCGCACCCTGAGCCCCCTGAGAACGATCAGCAGGCTCAATGGGAATGGGCCGAGCGCCTGGACGCACAGAAGGCCGAGGCCGAGGCGAATCGCTAAACAAGGACAGAGAAATGGTACAGACTGGATCAACGGACGCTGGCATTAGCCAACGGACAAACACTTGGGCCGCCCGAGAAATGTTGAAGTGGGCGGGCCCCGTGGTCGTGCTTGACAAGCTCGGCCTTATCAAACCCATGCCGCGAAACAAGGGCGTCAACATCAAGTTCCGGCGCCCCAACGTCTTCACCGCCGTGGACGTGCCGCTTCAAGAAGGCGTCACTCCGTCGGCGACCGCGTTCAGTCATGTCGACGTCCCCGCCGTTCTGAAACAGTACGGCCAGGTCGTCCAGATCACCGACGTGATCGAAGACACGCATGAAGACCCCGTCCTAAATGACGCGACGGTTCAGTGCGGCGAGAACATCGGCCGGACCGTCGAGGCGCTGACCTATGGCGTCGTGAAGGCCGGCACCGCCGTGAGTTACACCAACGGCACCCAGCGAAGCCACGTCAACACGCCGCATAGCCTGGACGATCAGCGGGGCATCACGCGCACCCTGCTCGCCAACAAGGCGATGATGTTGACGCGGATTCTCGACGGCAGTCCGAACTACAAGACGACCCCCGTCGAAGCCGGGTACATCGCCGTGTCGCACACGGACATGGAAAGCGACTGCCGAAATCTGGCGGGTTTCTCTCCGGTCTCCGAGTACGGCAGCCGGAAGACAATCCACCAGTACGAGCTCGGCACCGTCGAGCGCACCCGCTACATCTGCTCGCCCGACCTGCCCCCGTTCGCGGACGCAGGCGCAGCCAAGGCCGGCAGCGGGACCACCATGGTCTCGACCAGCGGCACGTCGGCGGACGTCTACCCGATCCTGTTCTTCGGGAAGGAAGCCTACGGGACCGTCCCGCTTCGTGGCGTCGGCGCCGTCGAACCGACCATTATCCCCGTCAACCAGAAGGACAAGAGTGACCCCCTGGGGCAGCGCGGATACGTGGGTTGGAAAATGTGGTTCGTGGCAAAAGTGCTCAACGAGGCATGGATGAACCGGCTGGAATCCGCAGCCACCGCGCTGTAGCAGCAACCTGGATCAAGGGGAGGGGGGCGGTTGTCCTCCCTCAAGAGGAACAAGGAACAAGTTCATGGCTGAAAGCTTCAAAAGAGGCTTCTTCTACGGCACGGGCGGGGCGATCAACCTCGAATTGGGGTGGATTCCCGACCGGGTCGAAATCTTCAACTACACCGACGGCACACCGTTCGTCGTCGGGTTTCCGTCGGCGAAGGTGGTTCCGTTCTCTGGTGGCGGCGAGTCCGACAACACCGACAACAGCGAGATCAAGGCCGGGCACACGATCATCGGCGCGACCTCCGGGGCTACTGCGGTAGTCCTCGCAGTTCTGACCGACACCGGATCGTGGGAGGGTGAAGACGCTGCCGGCAACATCATCATCGACGCCGACACGGAGACCGGAACCTTCGCGTCCGAGAACGTCTACTACGACGGCTCGGACGGGACCGACGACGCCACCACGACGGCCTCGGTGGAGATGGGTTACGACTCCGACACCGAGATCGCCGCCAACACGGACATCTCTGCTTATCTCGGCACACAGGGGGCCAACAACAAGGGCTTCACCGTGGCGACGGGATCGAGCACGAACGCCAAGATGTTCGTCTACACGGCGTATCGCGAAGCAAGGGATTAGGGCCATGGCTGAAGACTTTCAAAGAGGCTTCTTCTATGGCACCGATGCCGACATCAACGTTGAAGTGGGCTGGATTCCGGACAGGGTTGAAATCTTCGACTACACCCTCGGGACCAGCTTCGATGTCGGTTATCCCTCCGGCCAACTTCTGGCCTTCACCAGTGGCGGCACGAACGAGATCAAAGCCGGCCACACACTGATCGGCGCGACCTCCGGGGCACGGGCTTACGTTCTGGAGATTCTCGCCGACACCGGCACTTGGGCCGGCGGCAATGCGGCAGGCAACATCATTATTGATGCCGACTCGTTGGTAGGCACGTTCGAGTCCGAGAACCTGTACTACGACGGCTCCACATCGACGAATGACGCCCAGACCGCCGCCGTCCAGGCCGAAATGGGCTACGACTCCGACTCGCTGGTGGCGTCCTCGACGGACATCTCCGCGTACCTCGGATCGCAAGCCAGCAACGAGAAAGGCTTCACATTCGCCGCCGCCTCGAACACCGACTCTTCGATGTTCGTCTACTCGGCGTTCCGGCGAGCTGGGGACTGATCCCTGGTTGTAATCAAGGCGGGCGGCGGGCAAACAGCCCCGCCCCCGCGCAAGAGGAGTAAGTAAGATGACTTGGGATCCCACAAAGACGCCGCAGCTTGCCGTACAGGCGGGCCGGGGCAGTTTGCGAGACCTCGAAACCATCCTTCGCCAGATCACGAAGATGGGCAATAACTCGCACCTCGTCGGCACCAACATCGCCTTCGGCACCAAGGCACTGGTCGCCAATACCACAGGTGCCAACAACGTGGCCATCGGCTACCAGGCGATGGACGCGAACACCATCGGCGACCAGAACATCGCCATTGGTTCAGACGCTCTCGGTGCTAACACCACGGGCGCGGTCAACGTCGCCGTCGGCGATTCCGCCCTCGAAGCGAACACCATCGGGACGCGGAACGTGGCGGTGGGCGATGATGCCATGCTCACCTTGACCACGGGCAACGATAACGTGGCGGTCGGCGCTGGTGCCCTCGATGCGGCCACTACCGCTGTTGAAAATGTGGCCATCGGCACCGACGCTCTTGGTGCCAACGTCTCGGGCGTCAGTAATATCGCGATCGGCGATGATGCTCTCAAGGTCGCGACGAAACCGGCCAGGGACATCGCAATCGGTGTCGACGCCATGGTTGCCCTGACCACCGGCACGGACAATGTCGCCATCGGAAATGCGGCCCTGGACGCGGCCACGACTGCCGTCGAGAACGTCGCCATCGGAACTGACGCTCTCGGCGCAAACGTCTCTGGCGTCGGCAACATCGCGATTGGTGACGACGCTATCAAGGTCGCGACGGCACCGGCTCGGAACATTGCCATCGGCGTCGATGCCATGGTCACTTGCACCACAGGCACCGACAACGTGGCAATCGGGAACGGCGCTCTCGATGCCGCGACGACTGCGGTCGACAACGTGGCCATCGGCTCGAATGCCCTTGGCGCGAATGTCTCCTCCGTCAACAACGTGGCCATCGGTGATGACGCCATGGTGTTGAACACTGCGGGCGGCAACAACGTCGCTATCGGCAAATCGGCAATGGCCGCCCTTACCACTGGCACTGATAACGTCGCCATCGGTACGGGTGCCCTCGACGCCGCCACGACCGCTGTCGACAATATCGCGATCGGCAGCAACGCCCTCGGCGCCAACGTCTCGGCCATTGACAACATCGCGATCGGCGACGACGCCCTGGTGCTGAATACTGCTGGTGCGAACAACGTGGCTATCGGCAAGTCCGCGATGGCGGCGCTCACCACCGGCAACGATAACGTCGCGGTAGGGCACGATGCTCTCGACGCGGCAACAACCGCGATCGACAATGTCGCGGTCGGGTCAAACGCTCTGGGCGCGAACACCATCGGTATTGACAACGTGGCCATCGGTGACGACGCCATGCTGCTGAATACCACCGGCACGACCAGCGTCGCCGTCGGTGCGAAGGCTCTCGATGCTCAGACCATCGGCACGGCCAACGTCGCGGTCGGCTACAACGCCATGGGCGCCAATACGACCGGCGTAGACAACGTCGCGGTCGGCGCGGCTGCTCTGGACACCATGACCATCGGCGTCCGCAATACCGCCGTCGGTAACGACGCCATGACTGCGCTCACCACGGGCAACGACAATACCGCCGTGGGCGACAAGGCTCTCGACGCAGCCACCACGGCCATCGACAACGTCGCCGTGGGCGCGGGTGCGCTGGGCCTCAATACCATCGGCATCAACAACGTCGCGGTCGGCAAGGCGGCCCTTGCGGCCCTGACGACAGGCACGGATAACGTGGCCGTTGGTCACAGTGCTCTCGATGCCGCAACCACGGGCATCGACAATATCGCCATCGGCTCAAATGCTGGTGGGGCGATTACCGTCGGCACGGACAACATCGCGATCGGTGATGATGCGCTTCTCGTCACCACGACCGGCGTGGAGAACATCGCCATCGGCGGCGACGCGCTCAAGGCGGACTCGGAAGGCGTTCGCAACGTAGCCATCGGTAAGAGTGCGATGGCGGCCAACACTTCCGGCGACGACAACATCGCGGTCGGTGCGACTTCCCTCGATGCCAACATCGACGGCATCAACAACGTGGCGATCGGGACCAACGCCATGGGGGCGAACACCACTGGTCTTGATAACGTCGCGGTGGGCTTCCAGGCCCTCGACGCCAATACGACCGGCGTGGAGAACATCGCTATCGGCACCGACGCACTTGGCGCCAACATCAGTGGCACCAACAACATCGGTATCGGCAACGACGCTTTGCTGTTGAACACCTCTGGCGACAACAACATCGCCATCGGTACGGCGGCGCTCGACGCCAACACCGTAGGCATCGACAATATTGCCATCGGGTCGAACGCACTCTCAACCGCCGCCGACGCGCTTCGCAATACGGCCGTTGGGAACGATGCCCTGACAGCTTGCACCACGGCCGACGACTGCACGGCGGTCGGTGACGATGCTCTCAAGGCGGTGACCACCGGCATCTCGAACTCGGCCTTTGGCGCGAAAGCGGGCGACGCAATGACTACCGGGTCCAACTGCACGTCCCTCGGCTTCGAGGCTGATGCCACGGCCAACTCGGCGACCAATGAGTTCACCCTGGGGAACGCCAGCGTGACCACTCTGCGGTGTGCGGACACGACCATCTCCGCATTGTCGGACAGGCGCGATAAGAAGGAGATCGAGACCCTTCCGATCGGGCTGGGCTTTATCAACTCGCTCAATCCCATCCGGTTCAAATGGGACCGGCGCGACAAGAAGAAGCGGCCGACCGGCTTCAACGCGGGCTTCATCGCCCAGGACGTCCAGGAAGTCCAGGACATCCACGACGCGACGTGGCTTGGCGCGGTCAAGGACCGCAACCCGCTGATGCTCGAAATGGCGGGCGGCAAGTTCATTCCGGTGATGGTGAAGGCCATCCAGGAACTCTCCGCCAAGGTCGAGTCCCTTGAGGCGGGGGAATAGCCCGTGACCGCGTCTCAACTAAATGTGGCCCCCGGCACCGCGCCGGGGGCTGCGCCTCTCAAGCTGAATCTCGGCTGCGGCCGGGACATTAAGGACGGCTGGGTCAACGTCGACTGTATGCCGCTCGATGGTGTCGACCTGGTCGCGAATCTCGACGAAATCCGTCAAAATTCGCTTCCTTACGCAGATCAATCCGTCGATGAAATGCAGATGATCCAGGTTCTCGAACACATCAACAACCCGCTCCCGCTGATGCAGGAGCTTCACCGGATCGCGAAACCCGGTGCCGTGCTGACCGTCGAAGTGCCCCACGGCTCCAACGACAATGCGTGGGAAGACCCGACGCACGTTCGCGCCTTTTTTCTGAGAAGCTGGGGCTACTATTCCCAGCCCTTCTACTCAACGGCCGATTATTTGTACCGTGGCGATTGGCAACCCGACTGCGTCAAGCTCATGGTCGACGGCCCCACCTACAAGGGCCTCTCCTTCGACGCGCTGATCGTCAAGGTGATGCAACAGCGAAACGTGGTGTTGAGCATGACCGCCCACCTCCGCGCCATTCACCCCATTCGCAAGCCGCTCCTCGAACTCGTGGAGCCGCCAGATGTAAGGATATGCCTCGCATGGGACAAACTCCCCGAAGAGTAATGCTCGCCACGCCCGCCCACGACTGGCGGGCCGATGTCCGGTTCTTCGACAGCGTTCTGAGGACTGTCAAACTGTGCGCCGAGCACGGGATTGAGATCATCCCGGTCTTTTTGCCAGGCGACGCGCTTGTCCAGAAGGCCCGGAATGATCTTGTCCGAATGGCAATCGAGGCGTCGGTCGACGACATCTTCTTCATCGACAGTGACCAGTTCTGGGAGCCCGAATGGGTGCTGAGACTGCTCCAGTATCCCGTCGATGTGGTCGGAGCTCCCGTCCGCAAGAAGGCCGACGACAAGGAAGTCTACAACGTCAAGGCCAACGGACCGTTCATTCCAGTCGACGAAGCCACCGGCTTGTGGCTCCCCCTGGCCGTGGGCACCGGATTTCTTCGCCTGTCTCGTGATGCCCTGGAGGCCGCCTGGCTGGCCAGCGACGAGTACACCAACCCTGATGGCTCGGCTGGCCGCATGGTGTTCGACGTGCGGGTGCTGGAGGGGAAACTGTACGGCGAGGACACCATTCTGTGCGGCAAGCTGGCCGACGCCGGGTTTCCCATTTACCTCGACCCGACCTTCACCGTGCCGCACGTCGGCATGAAGGTCTACGAGGGGGATTTCGTGGCCTATATTGAAGGGCTTCAAAAGACAGAAACCGTTGTTGCTGCTAATGGGGATAACTGGGGCGAAATAAATAGGACGTCAACGCCCATAAACGAAGGCTCAGCTTTCCCCCAACCCCGCAAGATATTGATGGACATCCCCGACGAGCCGATCACCACCGTCGACACGATTCCCCCCATCTTCATCGGCGGCGCCGGCCGGTCGGGGACCACTTTGCTGCGCGTCATGCTGGACAGCCATCCGAACATCGCTTGCGGGCCCGAGCTCACCACGTTCCCTGGTGTCTGTATGCAGGCGGCCCAAACGCTTGGTGATCACCCGCACGACCCCGCAGCCATCGGCGACGGGTTCAAGGCCATCCTGGATCAAATGATGGAGCCCTACTGGCTGGAAAGTGGCAAGCCGCGTGTCGCGGTGAAGACGCCGCACAACGCCCTGGTCTTTGCGATGCTCCATCTCCTTTATCCCGAGGCCCCGCTGATCCACATCATCCGCGACGGTCGCGACGTGGTCGCCTCGCTCCTGGCCATGAAGGACTGGGAAGATCCGCACACCGGCAAAACGATCGACTACACGTCGACCGCCGCCGGCGCGGCATCCTACTGGGTCCAGGTGGTCACCACCGCCCGTGAGGTCGCTTCGGCGGTAAGGGGGCAGTATTACGAGGTCCGATATGAGGATCTGACGACCAACCCGTCATCGGTCCTCGTGAAATTATCCCACTTCATTGGCGAGCCCTTCAACGAAGCCATGCTCGACTACCACAAGATTCCCCGCGACCTGTCGGCCGAAGCCAACGCCGAACAGGTTTCAAAGCCGGTCTATTCCGACGCCATTGGTCGCTGGAAACAGGACTTGTCACCGCAAGACCTTGGCACGGTGATGGGAATCGCCGGGCCGCTTCTCGCCGAACTTGGTTACATCGAGGCCGACGCCGAGTCGGCCTGACTCTCGACCAAGGGCCCCGCCTGATCTTCCTGATCGGCGGCACCCTCCCAAGAAAGGAAAGACGATGCAGAATCACAAGATGATCCCGCTTGCCGACGCCACGACGGAAGAGTTGATGACCTTCGCTACGGTCGTCCTGGCCTTGGAGATCCCCGAAAAGGGGAGAAACACCAAGACGAAACTCACCGCGTTGATCAAGCAGGCCTACAACGGCGACATGCTCACCATTCCGGTGCCCGAGGGCGCCGAGGCGGTGCAGGCAAAGCCAACCCCTGGGCCAGCTCCCAGCGGCGCGAAGTCGGAAGGTGACGCGCCCGAGCACGTCCAGGAGATGGAAAAAAACCCGGATGACCCCAACCATCCATCGAACGTGATGGAGACCATCTTCATCGACAGCAACGAGGACCCGGGCGGCGACCAGCCGGTTTGGATCAGCGTGAACGGGCAAGGAATCTGGGTGCCTCGCGGAAAGGAAGTGGACCTCAAGTACAAATTCATTCACGTCCTCGAGAACGCCAAAAGAACGGTGTACGAGCAGATCGAGGAAAACGGGCCGCTGGTTCCGAGAAGCGTGGATGCCTATCCGTGGCGCCGGATACAGAAAGCGGCATAACGAAGGGAGCGGGTGATGTCGACGTTCTTGGAACTGTGCCAAGGTGTTGCGCGGGAGAGCGGCACGTTCTCCGGCCTCCAACCGACGAGTGTTGCCAACCAGAGCGGCCGTTCGTTGAAAGTGGTCAACTGGACGAACGAGGCTTGGGAAATTATCCAAAACCTCGAGGCCTCGTGGAAGTGGTTACGCACGGAGTTCGATCTAAGCAACACCGTCACCATCGCCGACACCGCCCGCTACACCCCCGCCGCCTGGAATATCACCGACCTGGCCGAGTGGATCACCGAGGAGCGAGAGGTCACCATGTATCTGTCGTCGACCGGGGTTTCGGACGAGGGCAATCTTACATACATCGACTGGGTTGATTTCCGGTTTCTCTACACCCGGGGCACTCAGAACACCGACCGGCCTTTCCACTGGTCGGTCAGTCCGGCCAACGAGTTCTGTCTTGGCCCGACGCCCGACGCCGTCTTCGTGGTCAACGGCGAGTACCGCCAGACCGGCCAAGTGATGGAGGAAAACGATGATGTCCCAAGCCTGCCGGCACGGTTCCACGACATCATCATTTGGCAGGGGGTCATAATCCTCGGCGAGCATGACGAAGCGCCCCCGGACGCGGTCGCCACCGCGCTCCGAAAATATGCCATGTATCTGGCGGCTCTCAAGCGAGACCGCCTCCCCCGAGTTCACATCGCGGCAGAGGCAATCGCATGACTCGCCAGACTAAATTCTATCCGTTGCAAGGCGGCCTGAATCTGGTCACGCCGGCCATTCGGATGCCGCCTGGCCATCTGATCGCGGGGGTGAACTATGAACCCGTCGAGAAAGGCTACCAGCGGTTCGGCGGCTTCGAGCGATACGATGGACGGCCGGCGCCGTCAGATGCCTCGTACTGGGTTCTTGATTTCGACGCGGGGGAAGCGGCGATGTCCGAGGGCGACATTATCACCGACGGCGGAACGGGCGCCACTGGTGAGGCGCTGATCGACGCCGTCGTGGAGAGTGGAGCCTATGCCACCAACGATGCCGCCGGCTACTTGGTTCTGGTCAACGTCGTCGGCACGTTCGTTGATGATAATGACCTGGAAGTCTCCGCCGTCAAGAAGTCCGTCGCGGACGGCACTACGACGTCTCGCGGCGCGGACAACGACACCAACGACACGACATGGCTGCGCGACGCCATCGAAACGACCCGGGATGACATTCAGGTCGTCGCCGGTTCGGGGGTCATCAGGGGTGTCTGGATTTACAACGGTATCAGGTACGCAATCCGCGACAATGCCGGCGTGACGGCCGGTGTCCTGTTCAAGTCGACGACGGCTGGATGGGTGGCGCAGACGCTCGGGTTCTCGCTGTCGTTCACGTCCGGAAGCGTCGAAATTGTTGAAGCCGACACCATCGAGGGCGAAAGCAGTGGGGCCACGGGGACGGTTGGCAGGGTCATCTTGACATCGGGCACTTGGGCGGGCACCGATGCCGCTGGACGGCTCATCCTGACCGCTCAGACGGGCACCTTTCAGGCTGAGACCCTGAAAGTTGGTGTCTCGCTGAACCAAGCATCCATCGCCGGCAATTCGACGGCCAATGCCCTGTCGGCCGGTGGTCGGTACGAGTTCGTCAACTACAACTTCACCGGCGCGTCAAACCGCTACCGGATGTACGGCGCTGGGGGCGTCGACACGGCGTTCGAGTGGGATGGAACAGTGTTTGTCCCCATCATCACGACCATGCCGACGGACACGCCGGATCACATCGGGGTCTACAAGAATCAACTGTTCCTGGATTTTGACGGTGGTTCGAGCCAGCAATCGGCGCTCGGCGACCCATACTCCTGGACGCCGATCACCGGCGCCAGCGAGATAGCCATGGGCCAGGAAATCACCGGCTACCTCCGCGACATAGGGAAGTCGATGCTGATCTTCTGCCGCAACAAGGTCGGCCAGCTCTACGGCAACGATTCGTCCGACTTTGTCCTGGAGACGTTGTCCGAGGAAGCCGGCGCCGTCGAGTGGACGATCCAGATGATCGGGGTGGGCATCTACATGGACGACCGGGGAATCCGCGATGTCCGCACCACCCGGGCCTTCGGCGACTTCAAGATGGGCACCCTTACCCAGATCGTCGAGCCGCTGTTTCGGGCCAACAAGAAAACCGGCGTCACTGCCGTGGCCAGCTTGCGGTGTCGGGAGAAGGATCAATATCGGCTGTTCTGGTCCGACGGAACCGGGCTCACCGTCTACCTGGGCCGTAAGATGCCGGAAGCAATCCCCTTCGACTACGGCAAGGTCGTCTCGTGCGTCAGTTCGGGCGAGGATTCCGACGGCAACGAGATCATGCTGTTCGGGAGTTCGGACGGCTATGTCTACCAGATTGACGCCGGAACCAGCTACGACGGGGATTCCGTCACCGCTTATCTGAGACTGCCGTTCAACCACGTCGGGACACCAACGCGGAAGAAACAGTGGTTCAAGGCGGTGCTCGAAATCGACACGCAACCGTCCAGCCAAATCGGTGTGCTGGCGGACTTCTCCTACGCTGCCGAAGACCTTACCTCGACCGTGCAACAGAACTTCACGGTCTCCGGCGGCGGCGCCTTCTGGGACGAGGTCAACTGGGATGAGTTCTACTGGACCGCAGCGGTGGAAGGCCTCGCCGAAGCCTACATCGAGGGCATCGGCACGAACGTCTCACTCGCGATTATCTCCGACGCTACCTACGAAGATCCGCACACGATTCACGGTTTGACGCTCCACTATTCGGACAGAGGGCTGGAACGATGAGCAATGATTTTTTCGATACAGGAGATTACACCGCTCTGGTTGCTCACACCCTGGCACGAGGGGCGGCGGTCAACTCGATCTTCGATGCCGTTGAGGGGGGGTTTGATCTTCTCCCAGCGATAGCATTATTGAACGAGGATCGTGTCACCTACGCTGCCGACACCGGCGCGGCGAACGCCTACCTTATTGCTCTGGCGACCGCACCGGCCAGCTACACGGCGGGGCTTCATGTGACCTTCCTGGCCAGTGCTGCCAACACGGGTGCCAGCACGATTGATGTGAACAGTATCGGCGTGAAGTCGATCAAGCTCACAAACGGCGATGCTCTGGCCGCCGGCGCCATCCCGGCCGGCGTTCTCATAGAACTCCGCTACACCGGAGTGCATTTCCAACTTATCGCGCCGGACATTTCGTCGGCAACGGCGGCGGCGGCTTCGGCGGCCGACGCCGCGACTTCCGAGACCAACGCCGGGAACTCCGCGACGGCAGCGAGCGCCTCTGAGGCCATCACTGCTGCGGACGTTATCACCACGAACGCCGATGTCGTTCTGACCGGATTGGATGTCGTCGCCACGAACGCTGATGTCGTTCTCACCGGGATAGACGTAGGGCTTACCAATGCCGACGTCGTCACGACCAATGCTGACGTCGTGCTGACCGGACTAGACGTTATCACCACGAACGCCGACGTCGTCCTCACGGGGCTGGACGTGGTGACGACCAATGCCGATGTCGTGCTAACGGGATTGGATGTCACGTCCACCAATGCGGATGTCGTGACGACCAATGCCGATGTGGTCCTCACGGGCCTGGATGTCGTATCGACGGGTAACGATGTCACCTCCACGAACGCAGACGTTGCCCTAACCAACGCCGATGTGGTCAGCACGGGAAACGACGTGACGGCGACGAATGCCGATGTGGTCTCCACCGGGAATGACGTGACCGCCACCAATGCGGATGTTGTTACCACGAACGCTGATGTCGTTCTTGCTGATGCTGCCGTTGCCGCCGTTGCCTTCAAATATCTCTTCGACACAGCCACGGCTATGGCCGACCCGGGCGCTGGCGATGTCCGTTATAATAATGCGACTCCTGCCAGTGTAACAGCTATCGCCATTTCAAATACTTTTAAAGACGGGTCCGACATTTCTCCGTTCATTGCCGAGTGGGGAGACAGTACAACTACTGCCACTCGCGGAACATTAGTTATCCGCGATAGCACTCTGCCAACCGGCGGGCAGATATTCACCATTGACGGGGCGATTGTAGACAACGGCGCTTGGCTACAAATTCCCGTTGCTTATGTTAGCGGGGCCACCCTTCCCGGCAGCACCGATCCGCTGTTCATTGCTTGGTCGAGGACAGGCAATAAAGGCGCTGGCCTGGCGAACGTTGTTGACGACACATCGCCACAATCCGGCGGTGCTTGGGATACCAACGCCTTCCCGATCAACACATCCCGCGCCACGGTGGCAAGTCATGCGACGACTTCGGCTATTTGGGCGGCTTTGGGCAACGAAATCAACTTCACCGGCTCGGAAACGCTCACCGACCTTCCTAATGCGCCAAGGACAGGCGCTTCCAGGATTCTGCATTGTGCCGCCACGCCGACGTTCACGAACAATGCCGCTCTCGACGTGCAGGGTGGCGCGAACTTCACGGCGGCTGCGGGCGATATTGTCACCATCCGAGCCATCACCACCTCGACGTTCACCGTGACAGCGGAAAAGGCTGACGGCACGGCGATTGTCGCGGCTGGAGACATGGAGGGGGCCAACAACCTTTCCGATGTTGCCAATGCCGCTACGTCGGCAACCAATCTCGGGCTTGGCACGGGCGACAGCCCGCAATTCACGGCGGTCAATGTGGGGGCCGCTACGGACACTACGATAACTCGGGTTAGTGCGGGTCTGGTCGCCGTTGAGGGTTCTAACGTATTGATGGCGTCAAATATTGGCGGGTCCGTTCAAGCCTTCGACGCCGATACCCTCAAGGCCGATGTTGACGATACCTTGTCCGGTGGTTTCCAGTTTACCGCTGTTAATGATGGAACAAAGTCAAGTGGTGGATACACCCCTGCCTATGCCGGCGGTAACGTAAAGACCGTTGTAAATGGCGGGGCGCACCTCTTTAATCCTCAATCTGGCGCCGGTACTATTATAGTCAAATACAACAATAATGTTTCGGCGGGGGTTATCACCCTTGGCGCTTGGAGCAAGGTTACCGGCGATGATTTCACCACGACTAACGGGCATAATTTCGTGTGCTACCTGTCGGAGATCGGGGCGTTCTCCCACCTTCATATAGTGGCGTTACAGTAATGGTTTGGCCCCTTCTCATATCTCCTGGTGCTGGATTAACCGTTTTCATCCCATCGGTATCCGGCGACTATATCGGCGAAACAGGTGCCACCTCTTTCGCTTCCGGGTCAGTTACCTGGGGAGCGTCTGACGACAACCTACGCTCCAATGCGATTACCTTTCCGGGTGATTTCATTCTTGAGGCTGATGTCAACGATTTTGGTTCCGCATGGAGCCTTGGAGTTTATCCTATTTCCGAGGATGGAACCTTTAACGGCAGTGACAGCCTGGGGCGAGGCGATATGGATTTAATGACAAACAGTTGGTTTTTTAATATGACTGGCAGTTCTACAGTGGTGCAAGTTAATCATGTCAGTTCACAAAAAACGTCATTTTCAGCAGTAGACGGGGATACTTTCAAAATAGAGCGCGTTGGATCGGAACTTAAAGCATACTTGGACAATGTACTGAAACATACTTGGACTGAGACATCGTCGGCAGAACTCCGGCCCTGTATGGGTCAAAACAATCAACGTGGCGATCTAACCAACATGACGTGGTCCTTCTAGGAGGGGCAGTAATGGACATTTTGATCGAAACAGCGACCGGCAACGAAATCCAGCGATGGAGCGGAGTCGCCCGCCGCGTCACCCTTCCTGGGGAGACGCATTCAATCGGTGTTTATGGCGTACCCCTCAAGCGCCCCCTAGACCTTGGGCCGGATCATTTCCTGGCGACGGCGACCTTCAACGAAGTGCCCCTGACCGACATCACCGTGCGCGGCACCGACATTATTGATGTCGTCGGACAGGCGGTAACGGTGACACAAACCCTGGACGACATGCCAATAGACGATTGTAGAGATTGCAAAATCGCCGCCGTCGAAGCCGCCAAGGACGCTTGCCTTGAGACGGGCATCAACTGGAAACTCAATCCCGGCGACGATCTTCACCCGATCAGCATCGACGACGGGATGCGGGAGTTTCTCAGCTACACCGCCATATTGCGCGGGAAGGGCCGAACCAATTCGCACAACGGGAAGGTCCATCAGGGGTCCAACACATTCGACATTGACGATGCCGGGCTAGAAGAGCTTTCCATTTTTGCCGCCGAATGGGGGCTGGCAATCCATCGTATTGCGCTTGTTGAAATCGGCCTCATCGAGGCGATGACGCTGGAGGATTTGGGGAACTACAACCCCGACAACATCGACTGGACGGTGACATGGGGCGGCACCGATCAGACGAACGGCTGGAGCGACAGCACCTTGATACAAACCCCATAGGAGAAAGCCATGCCGAAGAAACCAGAGAAAACCGAAAAGCCTCCGTCGAGCAAGGAGAAGGAAGAGAAGGAAGAAAAGGAAGAGAAGGAAGAGAAGAGCCCCAAGCGGAAAAAGACCGCCAGGGGGCTCATGCCAAGCCAGGTGAGCCGTGCGCGATCATAAAGCCATTGGCTGGGCCACGGCCTGGTTGTTCCTCGAATGCCTTCCGGCCATCATCCCCGCGTCGGTTTCGGACGAGGCGTATGGGTCGATCTATCTGCATTCAGAGGACTTGGCGACCGTGGCGCTCGGCTTCGCGTTCTATTACACCGTGCCGTTCTCGCGCGTCGTCTTGAAAGCATTCGCCGTCTCATGCGTCACCTTCGCCCTCACGCTCGCCGTCACCAATCTTGGGGCCGATTACCTTGCCTTGGCCAACCCGCAGCAGTGGGCGATGTCCGTCGTCGGCCTGTTGGTCGCGAGCGCCATCATCATCATGCGGTTCCTGCGCCACGGCCTGTTGCAGCACGTCGAGCCGGGGCGGATTTACAAGGTCGTGACGCGGCCCCGCCGCGCGGTGGACTTCGTCGGCCTCGTATGGTCTGGGCTTGGTGCCGGCGTCTACTACCACTGCGACGGGCAAACGTGGAAGTTTTCCGCCAAAACTGGCACAGTGATTACCAAACTTACCGAGTCGCTGCCGCATACGATTGGCCTTGTCGATTGCGGCAAAGCGACCGGGAAGAAAATCGACCGTCTAAACGCCATGGTCGGCCAGAGATGGTCCGCCCGGCGGAATTGCTTCACGATATTTCGAGGTTTGAATGAGTAAACCCAGGGCCTACAACCCGGGATCGCTGAGAAATAGGAGAAGACCATGCCCGACGCGATGGAACTGCCCAAGAAGAACGTGTGGAATCCTGAGACCGATAAGGTCTCGGCGCGGTTGACTGGTCTTCTCCAGGAAGACAGCCCGTTGATGCAGGCCGCCAAGACGACTGGCCTCAAGATGGCGAATCGCCGGGGGCTGTTGAACACGTCCATGGCTGTGGGCGCGGCCCAGGGTGAAATGCTCAAGGCGGCCGTCCCGATAGCCAGCCAGGAATCCGCGCAGGCAGCGGCACGGGGCCTATCTGCTCAAGCGGCCGAGCAGACCGGAGGATTGTCCGCCCAGGAAGCCACGCAGGCCGGTGTATTGTCCGCCCAAGAGGCCGAGCAGACCGGGGTGTTGCAGGAACGGCAGTTCGGGCGGGACTATGAGATCCAGGCCCGCGACATCACCGCTCAGATGGACCGCCTTGTTCCCCAGCTTGCCCAGCGCGAGCAGGAAGTTCTCGCCAACATCGCCTCGAATGACCGCGAGAAAGCGACCGCCGGCGTTCGGGACATGACCCAAATCTACAACGAGGGTTTCAAGGCGATCTTGGCCAACCCCGACCTCGACGAGGCGGCGCGGGGCGCCTACCTGACCCATATCGCCGAGTTGCGGGAAACAGACCTCAACCTGATTGAGCAACTGTACGGCATCGATCTCACTTGGGCATCGCCGGAGATTTCGGTATGACGGTTCGACTCGCCAAGTTTGGGGACATCCCCCGCCTGACGGAACTTTGCGTCGAGATGTACGGGCGCAGCATCTACCAGGATATTTGCGCCATCGACGAGAAGGCAGCCAAGGCCATGTTCATGCGGGCGATCCAGCGCCAGGGCGGGAAGCACGAGGGGTCGACCCTGGTTCCCGTGGCCGAGCGCGACGACGTGGTTGAGGGCTTCATGGTGGCCGTGCTGACGCGGATATTCGGCATCGGCGACGCTCTGGCGGCCAGCGACACGCATTTCTACGTCTCTTCACGGGCCCACGCCCGCGATGCCTTCCTGATGATCGACGCCTTCGAGGAGTGGGCGTTGCCGGTTGCAGTCGAACTCGACTTGTGCGCCATCGACGGCGTTGGCGAGTACCAGCGAACCGAGAAGCTCTACAAACGCAAGGGATATGTGCCGTATGGCGCAATTCTGACAAAACGGGTGAACGGAGTGAAAAATGTGTAGCCCATTTCGAGCAATAGGAAAGGTTTTCAAGAAAGTCTTGAAGGCCATCCGCAAGGTGGCTCCAATCGCTTTGGCGATCGGCGCCGTCGTGTTCACGGTTGGCGGGGCGATGGGTGTTGGTTCGATGGCTGGCGGCTGGGGGGGTGCCGTCGGCAAGCTCACTTCGACGCTGGGGTTGAACAGCACCCTGGGCAACATCGTCACGGGGGCGATCACCCAGGCGGGCTACGGCGCCGCTCTGGGGGGCGGCCTGAGTGCTATGACGGGCGGCGATTTCGCAACCGGCGCAGAGAGGGGAGCATTGGTCGGCGGGGTCACGGGCGGGGTCACGGGCGGATTCAGCCCCGAGAACATCGACCCGTTGCGAGGGTTCACGACACCGGACGCCAGCACCGCACCGGGAGCCGCACCGGCGGCGGCTACGGCGCCAGGTACGAGTACGGGCCTGTTGCCGGCGGCGCCGGCCGCTCCAGGAGCCGCACCTACGGCGGCAGTTCCCGTGCCCACGGCTCCGGTTGCCGGCACCACTCCGGCGGCAGCCCCGTCCTGGCTTTCCGAGCACCAGACCCTTGTCGGCGGCGCTCTTGCCGGCATCGGTCAGGGACTTGTGTCCGGGATGGCGGCGGGCGACGAGGCGGAAGCCGACCGCGAGACGATGGGGATGAAAATCTCGGCGGAAGAGAAAGAGCAGCAGAGACGGACGGCCGGCTATGGCGGCGAAACCGGGTTACTGACGGGCGGCACCGCAGCCAATGTCGCGGCTGGCGGCGCCGTACAGCCGACTCCGAGCGAAAAATACGACCAGTTGGCCGGGCATGAATATTACTATGACGTGGCAGACGGCCGCATGAAGACCAGACCCAAGCAAGTGTTGGCATAAGAGGAGACCGGGGATATGGGACGCGGCAGACACATCCGGACGAAGACTGGGCTGCTCGCTACAAAAGCGGAACGTCTCCGCTTGATGGGTCGTGGTGGGGATACCATCCTCGCCCACATCAATCCAGAAGAGGCGGCCCTACTTAAGCAAGCGGGCGGCAGTGGAACGAAGAATCCGAAGACGGGGCTGCTGGAGTTCAGGGCGCAGAGCGGAGGCGGTCCAGGAAGTGGCGCACCCGGTGCTCCAGGGGGCAGGGGCGACCAGAGCGGCGGCGGGCGGGATCGTGACCGCGCCGATCCCGCGACACAGCGAGCGAGGGCGGCGGCAGCAACGAAAGCGAAGGCGAAACCTGACAGCCCGGCCACCGCAGAGAAGAAAGCGGCGGCGGCCCCGTCCCGCAACCCCCGAGGCAATACAAGCCCGGCGATGGGCGGGGTGAGGGATGCCGCGACAAGAGGCACAAGGGATTCTTTTGCCCCCGGCGCCCTTGGGATGACGCTCGGAGCGGCATTGCCTGAATGGTTGGTGAAAGAGCTCGCCGAGACATCACTGCCGGATAAACTGTATCGACAACTTGGAGGAACTCCGCAAAAGGCCGCCGAATTCCTTCGAGCAAATCCATTCCAAGCGATCAAATACTCTCTCGACCCCCGGAATGTGTTGAGAAGCGTGTTTTCGGGGGATGCGTACCGGGCAGCGGGAACACCTCTAGCGCGGGGGTTGTTGAGCACCGTTGGCCGAGCTTCTGCTCTCACGGCCCCCTTGGCGTTGAGCGGGTCCACCCCAGACCCAAGCATCGCGGAGTTAAACACGCCTCCGGGGAAAGAAGGCCCAGGAGGGCTTGCGGGAATGATCAATCATCTCGGTGCGTTTATTGGCCTTGATATCCCCCAATATGGCGTGAAGAAGTAGAAGGAGACCGGAGACATGGGGAAGAGTAGGCATATCCGGGCCAAACGGCGAACCCGTGCTCAGGCGACGGCCGAGAGAATCCGCCAGAAGGGGCGTGGCGGGGATACCCTTCTGGCCCATATCAACCCGGCAGAGGCGGCGCTTCTCAAACGAGCCGGGGGGAGTGGAACGAAGAACCCGGCGACGGGGTTGCTGGAATTCCGAGAGCGGGGTGAGACTGACGCTCCGTCGGGTAGAGATAGCGGCGGCAGGGGGGGCAGGGACGGCGGCGGCAGGGACCGCGCTGATCCCGGAGCGCAGAGAGCGCGGGCGGCGGCAGCGAAAGCGGCGGCGAAACCTGACAGCCCGGCGGCCGAGCGCGGCGACAGCAGTCGTGGTGGCTTCGCCGGCGACGGACACACTGGCGGCGGGCCGTCCAGTGGTGGCCCCCCGGGTGCTGGGGAACGCGGCGGATTCGGCGGCCCTGTTGCCGAGGGCGGCTTCCAGGGCGGCAGTCGAGACGCCGTGGGAAGCGCCACCATGGCCCAGGAGTTCGACCGCCTTGGGCTATTGGAAACCATGGCCAACCATTTTGTTGGAATTTTCCCTGGAGTCAGCGTTCAAACCGATATCGACTTCGCCACCAACACGACAGCCGGAACAGAAGCCAGCTTTGGGATAGGCGAATTCGCGGGAGATGTCATCGGTTTGGCGACGGGCCTCGGGCCTCTCATTGGAGCGGGGGGTTCCTACCTGGATGAAAAACTCGGAACGAGGGTTGCCTTGGGCGAGACGGAGACGCCGTATGGGCCGGGCGGGGAACCTATCGGAGTGTCCTTGAGCGGTCCCGCAGAAATGGAACGCCGTGCGAATCTCGGGCTTACCGATAGACCGGAAGCAACTGTTGCCGCAGGGGGCCCGTCTTACGGTGGAGATCAGGCTGGCGACGGCAGAGATAACGGTGGTTCAGACCGCCAAGGGGGAAACGGGCTCCTCGCCAACAGAACAGGCACCCCGCCATCAATTCCGCCGCCGGCCCAACCAGCCGCGGCCGGAAGCACGGGGTTGTTCACGGCGGGCCAAGCCGCCAACGTCATGGCGAACGCACCGGCGTTCGACCCGGCGTCGGGCCCGGGCACATACCAGTACGATCCGAGCACCGGACGGATCACATTCACGCCAGTTTAGAGGAGCGGGACATGGCAAATGGACTTTTGAGTGGCGGGGCGACGGACAGCGCCACCGTACCGCAGCGGACGGATACCCTCGCCGCTGGCGCTCCCGAGGCACCAGAGGCGAACGGATTGGGGGAAGAACAGCCCAACGTCACGCCCGAGGAGCAGGGGCAGTACGACCAGTTTGTCAACAACGCCCTTCTGTTGATCTATGACGACAACGCCATGCCGGCCCTCCTGAAACGCTTTGCGGCGGGGGCGAAGACGGACCCCGTGAGTTCGTTGGCCACCGTTGCCGTGCAGATCATCGACCGCCTGGAGGGTAGCGCGGCCAGCAAGGGAGCGAAGATCGACCCGGATGTTGTCATGCACGGGGGCCTGGAGATTTTGGAAGACCTCGCCAATCTGGCGAAAGAGGCACAGATTCACGAGTTCACCGACCAAGAACTTGAGGCGGCCACCTACATGGCCATGGACCTGTACCGCAACACGAAGGAACAGAAGGGCGAACTGGACAAGGCGGCTGTCGACCAGCAGTTCAACGAGCTCGCCCAGGCCGACAAGGAAGGCAAGCTGGGTGAGGTTTCAGGGGAGCCAGGTGGGGCACCAGGACCGGCCGGCAATGCGCCGCCGGCAGGACCAGGGAGGTAATCATGGGAACCGGACTGTTGGGCTATGCACTGGCTGGCGGGGTCGCCGGCGTCGGTAAAGGCATGGTGGAAGAGGCCAAGGAAAAGCGCGAGCGGAAGCTGTTGGAACTCCGCCAGCAGTTCCAGACCAGCGAGCGAGTCGAGGGCGAAAGGTTCAGCACAGGCGAGCGCGTAGCCGGCCAGGAGTTTAAAGCTGGAGAAGCCAGGAAGACGCGAGACGCCAAGGGTTCGCTCAAGCCGCCAGCGGGATACCGATGGGATGGCAGTAACTTGAAGGCAATTCCTGGCGGGCCGGCTGATAAGCCGTCGGAAGGCAAACCGCCGCCCCCAGGCTATCGTTGGAAGGGCAAGGATTTGGAGTTCATCACCGGCGGGCCGGCTGACCCCGCTCAAAGTTCTGAGGGAATGGAGGCGAAGGCGGAAGAAACCCGGCGCATACGTCTCCAGGCGGAAGACCAAGCGGAGCGCGAGGCTGATAAAAAGGGAGGATTTTGGTCAACTGAGGCGGACTTCCCCAGCACGGGCGGTGATCGCCAGACCTGGATCGACAAGAGGGTCAGGGAGATCATCGCCGAAATCGAGGGCGGCGGTGCCCCTGCTCCAGCCGCGACAACGACTACCCCGACCGTCACGCCAGCCGCTCCAAAGGCCGCTGGTCGCGCTGGCACAGCCAAGCCGATTAAGCCTCCGGTCTACAACACCAAGGAAGACGTGAGGGCTGCGTTCCAGCGTGGCGACATCACGCGGGAAGAAGCCGTGAAACTTCTCCAGGTTCAATTCGGAGGCTCCTGATGGCCGAAGATTTCAGCATTGACGATTTTCTCGGCCCGGAACAGCAGGGGGGCTTTAGCATCGACAACTTTCTCGGCGATGCGCCGGCGGCGCCTTCTGTGGACTACAGCCCGCCGGCGATGCGCGATCTTCGCGAGGGCGATGTTCTTGCAGCCAGTCGACGAGGAGAAACATCAGGACTGCCCGATCCCACCCAACCGGAATCTACTGCTTGGGAGACCACCAACAAATTGTGGGAAAATTGGCCGGCATTGAGGGGCCAAGCGATCGGCGGCCTGATCCAGTGGTTCGATGAGAATTTGCCCGGGACCGAAATCGCGGCACAAATGGAAGCCCTCAACCAAATGGAGGACATGACTCCAGAGCAAATTGCTGGCCTCGATGTGGGCAAGATGATCGCCGAAGAAAAAACCAAGGGCGGCTTGGCAACATTCGGCCGGGAGTGGGCGGAAGAGGCGTCGGCTGAGATACAGAAGAACCAACCGAATGTTGATCCGTGGAGCATCAAAGGGCTCACCCACGATACCGCACAAGGCCTTATCCAGATGACGCCTATGCTCATTCTGTCGCTGGCGGCCAAGAAGCCGATAGCTGGGCTCACTGTGTTCGGGGCAGAGATTTACGGGGCAGAGTACGCACGGGCGAGGCAGAGTGGTCGACCGCCCAGTGATGCCGTCCAGGATGCCACGGCAAAGACCGTGTTTGAAGCCATCCCGGAGTCGATTCCCCTCGGTGTCATCATGAAACCTGGAGGCCGTTTCCTGCCAAAGGTTTTCAAGGGGGGCGGTGCCGAAGGTGTCCAGGAACTCCTCACTGAAATCCTGAATATCGGATACGACATTGGTGTTCTGGACGAGGAGATGACATGGGGCGAGGCCGTCTCGAACATGGGTCGGGCGACAATCATCGGTTTCGGCATGGGCGCGGGAATGGGGGCTGTTGCTGCTCCTTTCACTCGCGACCGGCCGACACCCCCCGGCGAGCGCGAGGCGGCGGCGGGCCAGCCTGCCCCGGCCAAACCAGGGGACGCGGAGAGTCCGGCGGCCGATCTGGTCGCCGAAGGTCGCGAAATCCTCAAGGATGGCGAGGCAACGCAGCGGGCCAACGCAATCCTCGACCGGATGGGCCAGCCGCACGTCGGGCAGCGGATCACGAAGACCGAGAACGGCGTGGATATCAGCGGCGTGGTCGACGACGCTTTCGCGGAGACCGTTGATGAACTTGGTATCACCGACGAAGGGATCAAGATTCGCCTCGACGATGGAACCACGTTTGAGGCCTTCGGCAAGACGCTCGCCGATATGGGGGTGGCGCTTCGACCGGAAGGGGAGGTTGCGGCTCCCGTCGCCCCAATTACCGCCGCGCATCGCGAGCAGCTTGGAGAGCTTGGGTATTCGCCCGAGGACATCACCACCATGACCCCCGACACAGCGAACGCCATCCTGGGGGCCGGAACACGGAAGGAGATTCCCGATGATCGTCAAAGGGAAGAAGGGCTACAGCGTCAAGAGCCACAAGTCAGGGAGGAACCTGGGCGGGCCGTACAAGAGCCGGAAGAAGGCGTCGAAGCGGCTCGGCCAAGTCAAGCATTACTCGAAGCGGAAGAAGACCGGGCTGATGCCGACGTACTGATCCCGAAGTCCCATGCCGCTGGCTATGGGACCAAGACCCAGCGCAACATGATCTTGACCAAAGCCAAGGCGATGCTCGCCAAGAAGTACGGCGACCGAGTGAAGGTGGCGAACGGCCGCCTGACGATCACCACAGGCACCGACGCCGAGAACCAGGCCGCGGCGGATGAGATCAACCGGCAGACCGACATCACCATCAAGCGGTCGGAGGCGGGCCGGAAGCGCGGTGCCCCGAAGGGCGGACCCCAGAGCCTCAACGAGTTTCTGGCGTCTCGTGGTGGCGTCCTCGATGTTGGCGGCGAGCTCGCGGCCATGGACATGGACAAGTGGCACCAGGGGAAATCTTTCCGTCGGAAGTTCATCCGGGCGGCGACGGACGTTGCCCAGGCCGACATTGAGGGGCGGGCTCCGAGAGCCGACACCGAGTTTGAGCTTGACGCGGTTTTCGAGGCGGCGGTCGATGATGGGTTTTTCCCAGAATATGCCGGTCAGGATATCCGTGCGCTGGACGGCGCGAACATCATTCTGGAGGCCATCCGTGACGGGGATACCCGGTTCCGAGTGGAGGACCAAGCCACCATTGACGAGCAGACAGCCATCGCCGAGGACGAGGCCCGGCGCGAGGCGCGGGACGTTTCTCCCGAAGCCACCTCTTTCGAGGCGCAGTTGGCGGAGATCAGGTCGATTGAAACCGCACAGGAAGAAGCGTATAATTCCTGGGAGGCTCAAACCCAAGAACATCTTGAGCCCGAGGAGCGGTACGAGGCTGGATAGGAGTTGACCGAAGCAGACCGCGAGAGGATCGACGATGAAATCAAGGAAGCAGATGCTCGCGAACCTGGAGCACGGGTCGTCGAACCCGAAGCTGCCGAAGCCGCTCCGGTTGAAGGCGAAGTTGCTGGCCGACCGGATGAGGAAGACCGACGCGCAGCGGAGCGCGATCGAGGCGAAGGCGTAGCGCCCGCTCCTACCCCCGACGAATTTCTCGACAAGGAGATTGGCGAGGCCATCGGCGCCGACGAGCGCCGGGAGGCCCGCGACGCGGAGCGCGACAAGCGCGAACTCCAGGCCCGACGTGCGGGCAAGAAGACCACCGCCAAAGAGCAGAAGGAGCCTGGTGGGTTGTTTGCGGAGGCGGAGACGCCGCTGGAGCGGGCGGCTCGCGAGAAGGCCGCGGCGGCTCCCATCGACATCACCCCTGAAATGCTGGGCGACCTCAAGGTCAAGGTGAAGAGGACCACTGACGACGGGAAGACGGTCACGGTGACCATGCCGGCCGCCGCCGAGTTGACGGCGATGAATGATCGCGTATCCAAGCTGGAGGCGCTTGAAAAATGTCTGACCGGATGAGCATCGAGGACTTGCGGCGACTGGCCCTGGAGAAGGGGTACACGCTGGAGGAGGACGACGGTTCGATCTTCAATGCCGCCGGCGAGGTCCATGGTGACCTGGAGGAGCGGGAGGTCGCCGGGGCACCGGTCGCGCCCGTTGCCGAGCCCCCGGCCGCGCCAGCGGAAGCGCCGAAACCCGACGAGTCGATCAAGATGTTGATAGATAACAGCAACATGCAGCTTGCCGCTTTGCTCTCCGCGATGCAGCGGCAGCCTCCGCCGACGGTCGAAGTGACGGCGGGCCAGGAGCCCGTTCCCTGGGTCGTTAATGTCACGAAGAGAAACCGAGAAGGGTTCATCTCCACGTTCACCCTCACGCCACAGAGGACAAAGTAGATGTCCGTCACCGAAAAAGCCCTGCCAATCGGCGACACCGGCCTGAACATGGACACGACTGAGGTCACTCAGACCAGCGGTGCCAAGGCTCTGCGCGAGGTTGTCGTGGTGGGCGACCCGGAGACGCTGGGGGCATATACCAAAGTCGATATCATTCCGATGGCGGCCCGGGGAATTCTGTACGACGCGGCGGGCGGGGTCATCTCAGATTCCATAGCGAACGCGCTCAAGAGCTTGCCGGTGGATGCCACTGGGGCGGCCATCACCAATACTACGGCGAACGCGATCAAGGCGCTCCTGGTTGACGCAGCGGGTTCGGCGATCACCGACACCACTGCCAACGCGATTGTGGGGTTGCTGGTCGACGCGACCGGGGCCGTGATAACCGACACTACCGCGAACGCACTGAAAGCGTTGTTGATGGACGCGACGGGCGCGGCAATCACAGATTCCACGGCCAACGCGCTGAAAGCGTTGCTTATGGATGGTGCCGGCGCCGACATGACCGATCAGACGGCCAATGCGCTCAAGGGATTGCTGGTCGACGCAGCGGGGAACCCAATCACCGACTCCACGGCGAACGCGGCCAAGGCGAAGCTGGTCACTGCCGCCGGAGACGAGATCGCCGACGACACGGCGGACGCTCTCCGGGGGTTGCTGGTAACCGCGACCGGCGACAACGTGACCGACGACACGGCCGATGCAGTCAAGAGCTTGCCGGTTGACGCATCTGGAGCGGTCATTACCAACAATACCGCCAATGCTGCGAAGGCTTTGCTGGTCGATGCAGCCGGGGTTGCCATTACAGATTCCACGGCCAACGCAGTGAAGGCGCTCCAGGTTGACCCTGCCGGAAACACTATCGTTCGGCAGAAAGTACCAACGGTGTTCGACCAAGATTTTGGTATCGTAGTCCATCCGTACTTGCCCAAGGATTCATTCGGACGTCTTCGGACTTCGGAACCACAGGCCGTGTTCGACAGCCAATTCCAATATGACAAACAGCCTATCCTGTGGAATGAGGGCCTGACGGGTGGCGGAGCGGCGACACATGTTCCTGCACATTCCGCTGTGGATTTGGTGGTGTCTTCCGACGCCGATGAGGTGATCCGCCAAACACGGTCATACCACCGATATCAACCTGGGAAATCGCAGCTTATCTTGACAACCTTCGTCATGGACGGGACCGTTGCTTCGATGGTCCGCAGGACAAAGACATCCGGTTCGGTGGTAAACAATGGTGTTGTGCAAGCGTCATGGAACATCGACAAGATGGACGGCACGGGGCCGAGCGGTGACAATCTGGACTTCACGAAAGGGCAAGTGTTTTTCATCGATCTGGAGTGGCTTTCTCTGGGTGACGTGCTTTGCGGATTTGTGATTGACCGGGAGATGGTCCCGGCCCATCTCTTCCGAAACGTCAACAACTTGGCCGTCCCGTACATGACTACGGCCAACCTTCCGGTTCGATACGAAATCACACACACCGGAGGAAATGCCAGGGAGAGGGTCGGTTACTTCAACGCCGACAACGGGATTTACTTTGAGACCACGGGCGGCGCGGGAACGCTCAAGCAGGACTGTTGCTCTGTCATGTCCGAAGGCGGGGTCGAGAACGAACAAGGGTTCCCGAGTTCGGCATCAACAGGGATTGCCGGACTTAAGACGGTCGGACAGACGGAAATCCCGCTTCTATCAATCCGCCTTGCAGCGACGTTCAACAGCATCGCCAACCAGATGAAGGTGAGCAAACTGTTTGCCGCCGTGACTGCTCAAACCAAGGACATTCATTTCCGGGTACGACACAACGCGACCTTGACCGGGGCATCCTTTAACGCCGTCGATGCTGGTGAATCGGGGATGGAATTTGACGTTGCGGCGACGGCCACAGCCGATGGCCACGTACACGATGAATTGACAATCGTTGGAACTGGTGGCGGTGGTCGTGGCAGCGGTCGGCCGTTCGGGGAATTGGAGAAAGTTCCCATGGGCTTTGACTTGGACGGGACCAGCAATCCCGATACGATTACAATCACAGGTGAAGCGGCGGCGGCGGGAGGGAAGGCGACGGCTTCGTATATGTGGGTGGAGAACAGGTAAATGCTGGCCGGAATTTTACTCAACCTTCTGCCCCGATCTGATACGCTATTCGAGGCCAATCAGGAATCGAGACGCAAGAAGCGGAAGGCCAACCGGGAGCGGTTGGAGAAGATACATCGGGAAGACCAAGAGCTGCTTGAGTTTGTGACCATGTTTGTAACCAAGGGCGACTTCTGATGGCTTACAAATGCTTCGACTTGGTGAAGGCGCTGGAGACGGGCGACAGGACCGCCTTCGAGGCGGCCGTTCGCGCACGTCGCAAGACGGGGAAGCCGATGACGACGGCGCGGCAGATGGCGGTCGCGGACACCCTTGCCGGGGTGCGGAAGGATCAGGCCGCCTTGATTGCCACAATTCGGGAGCAGCACCCCGACCTGGGCGAAGCGCCGGTTGCGGTCGTCGCGCCCGTTGCCGAGGCTCCCAAGGAAGTGGCACCTGAGCCAAAAGCCCCGAAGGCAGCCCCCAAACAGGCGGCCAAGCTCCGCCAGGGCGCCGAGAAGCTGGAAGCCAAGGCCGAAGACAGCATCAACCAGGATCGCAATGAGAACACCGCCCGTCGAGCCCGCATGGCAGCATCCTCTCGGGCGAGTTCGGAGGCTGATCGGCAGATTGCGAAGACGGCCCAGCGCCTTGCCGACATGATCGAGGCTGGCGAAGCGGGGGTTCTCAGCGAAGTCAAAACCATCGCCGACGTGAGGGAATTGGAAACCCAACTTCACAGTGCGATGATCGAGGCTGATCGTCGGGCTCAGAAGTCATACTCGCAGACGGAGAGCGAGAAGGGCCGCCCCGCCGAAGAGTCCGACTTTGTGGCCGCCAAGATGCCCGGCGTCTTCATGAACAAAGGCGACTTGATGAGGATGCTGGAGATCACCAAGGGTGCGAAGGGCCTGGGGGCGGCGAATAGAACCGGCAAGACCATCCTAAATGGCCTGGAAGAAATGGGCACGGTCACGAATGATGACCACATTGAGGCATTGCGCGATATTGCCAAGTTTGTGACGAAGACCGACCAGTACGCCGCTGGCCGGACCCTGGAGTTCATCAAGGACCGCGACCGCGTGAAGCGGATGGGAATCACCACCACCAAGCAGCTACAGGACGCCCTTCGACAATTCGCCGAAGCCCGTTCGGAAAAGCGCACGGAAGACCCGACCAAGGCGGCCGAGCGTCAACTGATCGGCACCAAGATTCCGGGCTTCTTCCAGACTCCCGTGGAAGTCGCCGAGCGCATGGTCGAGATGGCTGACATCCAGAAAGGGCAAGCCATCCTGGAGCCGAGCGCCGGTGCAGGCCGGATTGCGGACGCGCTCGCCGCCAAGGTCAACAAGGATGCGATCACCTTGGTCGAGCCCATGTCCAGCCTTCGCGAGATGCTGGAATTGAAGGGGTACGCGCTCGCCGACCGCGATTTCACCGAGCACGAAGGCGAGTACGACCGAGTCGTGATGAACCCGCCCTTTGAGAAGGGCCAGGACATGGAGCACGTCCAACGCGCCTTCGACATGCTCAAATCCGGCGGGCGCGTGGTCGCCATCATGTCGCCGGGGCCGTTCCAACGCAGCGACAAGAAGGCGACGGAGTTCCGTGAGTGGTTCGAGGACCAGGGCGGCGTGATGGAGCCGTTGCCCGAAGGCACGTTCAAGGAGAGCGGGACCGGCGTCAATACGGTGCTGGTCACGCTCGACAAGGACGGTGCTGGCAAGTTCGCCCTGGGTCAAACGAAGGCGGCCATCGTGGCCGACGCCGAGAAGATCACCGCCGACCTGGTCAAGCGCATGGAGAAGCTGGGGATATCGGAAAAGATCGGTCTCCGGGTGCAAGAGCGGATTCAGGTGATGATCCGGGGCAAGGGAACCGATGTCACGGGCCGTTACCTCGAACGCTTGATTCGTGTTTCGCTGGCGGCCAAAGATCCAGTCTGGACACTCAATCACGAGGTCATCCACGCGCTGCGCGACTTGGGCATTTTCAAGGCAGCCGAATGGAAAACCCTGGAGCGAGCCGCCAAGGCCGACCCCCACCCTCATCCCCTTTATCTTAAACGCCTCAAGACCATGGATTTGGATCTTACTGAGGAGCAAGTTGTTGAGGAAGTCGTGGCCGATATGTTCGCCGACTGGGCGGCGGGCCGGTCCAAGGTGGGCGGGTTCATCCGCAACGCCTTCGAGCGGATCAAGGCATTTTTCAAGGCCATGGGGGCGTCTCTCCGGGCTGCGGGGTACACGACGCCCGAGGACATCTTCGAGGGGGTCGAGCGCGGCTATGTCGGTGCCAGAGAGGCCGCCGAGGTAGATCGTCTCAGGGAGACCGCCGCCCCGAAATACTCCCTCCGCCGGGATAAATCTGCCGGCAAGTACGAAGAAACCATCGCCCGGGTCATGGGGGCCACCGACGCGCCTGTTTCACAGCGGCTACGCGAGGTTGTCGAGGGGGTGAAGAACGTAGATACCCTTGCTCACAAGCAAGGTTTCCTGGATCAGTTCGCTTCCGTGGAGGCGCTGGAGAAAGAAGTGCTCGGTGCCATCGGGGACGCCAGTGTATCCGCCCATCGGGCAACGCACCTGACCCAGAACCTCCAGTCGGTGATGGCGGCCGTGCTCCGGTTTGGCCCATTGAAGGTGGAGAAGGGGTGGTTTTCGCTGGACGAAGATTTTGGAAAGGGGTTTGAGGCGATCTTCGAGCCGCTGGCCAAGGCGGGGACGCTTCGTCTGTGGAAGGGCTGGGCCATCGCGGTACGCGCCAAGCGCCTGATGGCCGAGGGCCGCGAGCACCTGTTGACCGAGGATGAGATCAACGAGCTCCTTCCCCTGAGTGACAAACACCCCGAGTTCCAGAAGGCCATGGACGAGTGGACCCGGTTCAACAAGAAGATGCTCGACATGGCCACGTCGGCGGGCCTGATAAACCGCGAGCAGCGGGCCCTGTGGGAGAAGTCGGACTACATCCCCTTCTTCCGTATCCTGGAGGACGCGGAGACTGTCAAGGTGGCCAGGAAGGGGCGCCGAGGGCTGGAGGGCCAGCGAAGCGGCATACGGCGTTTAAAGGGCGGGGAATCCCAGCTCAACGATGTCCTGGAAAACATGGTCCTGGGCATGACGTCGCTGGTCGACCGATCATTCAAGAACTTGGCCATGCAAAAAGTCACCGCCCTTGCTGAGCAGACCGGCGCGATGGAGGAAGTCGGCAAGGACTGGAAGCCAGCCTACGTCCCCGTGTCGGAGATCAAGAAGCGCCTGACGGAGATGGGTGCCGAGTTTACCGGCCTGTCGAAAGAGGAGCGCAGCCAAGTTGTCAAGATGTGGCAGATGACGGCCCCCCAGGCACCCGACATCGTCTCGGTCATGATCGCCGGCAAGCCGGTCTACTACCGGGTGCATGATCCGCTGTTGCTCCGGTCCCTGATATCGCTCACGCCAGCCCAACTGGGCAACATGATGAAGGTCTTGCGGATGTCCAAGCGACTGTTGACGATGGGTGTTACCATCGACCCAGCGTTCATGCTGGCCAACTTCCTTCGTGATACGCTTTCCTCTTGGGTGGTGTCAGGGATCAAGGGTTTCCGACCAGGCCTCGATAGCATCAAGGGGTACAAAAAGGCCATCATGGGCGAAACCGCCCTTGGGCGCATGATGGCGTCGGGCGCCGGATCGGGAGGGTTCTACCGCACCGATCCAG
>SDBT01001777.1_pt1 | contig 38485 bp, 38 predicted proteins | sample 2277101 | NCBI WGS metagenome assembly SDBT01 (sample SAMN10404973, study PRJNA504765) | marine sediment metagenome | isolation source: marine sediment core GS10_PC15, 103 cmbsf | place: Arctic Ocean: Southern Knipovich Ridge | collected 2010 | reverse complement strand
ATTTGGCTCTGGCCTCGGTCGCCCTACGGGCTCCCTCACCCAGAGCCAGTTAACCGGTACCCGTGGAGCACAGTTCCACCTTAACTTGAAGGTGTCTCTGTCCAGACCATGGGGACAAGCTTAGTGTCATGTCCTTTTGGACAAGATTTTTTTGACCTCAGCCGGCAATATCTCGGATTCCACAGGTTCCTGAATAACATAATCAGCCAGACTATTAAGGCTTACTTTATAGTCGGAGTCATCAAGAAAAGTTAAACGCCTCTTTGCACATTCGACATAATGTGAAGCGGCTTCTTTAGTTTTGTACGCGGCACCTGAGCTTAAAAAAGCTTTCCGTATTCTCTCTAAATCTACGTGCTCTGATCCGGACTCGAGCATGTTTGCCAATCTCACCTTTTCAGCCTGCTCGAGGGTATCCAATAGATTCATCAACGGCAAAGTTACCTCACGCATCATCACATCCTGGCCGGGATGTTTACCGAGGTCTTCCTGTCCGCTCATTATGTCCCTGCAATCATCAATGATTTGAAAAGCTATGCCGAAATTCATCCCGTATTCTTTCAATGCCGCTTGAATTTTGGAATTCTTATTCGCAACAATCGTGCCAAGGTGACAACACGCGGCAAAAAACGATGCCGTCTTTTTCTTTACCATGATGAGATAGCTGTCTTTTGACAGGCTGACATTACCCCTTTGACAAACCTGAATCAGTTCTCCCTCACACATTGCTTTTATCGCCTCACTTATACATAAAACGAGGTCCGGATTTGAGCACTCCCCGATTAATTCAATAGCTTTGGAGTAAACATAATCGCCGAAGATCACCGAAACATCGTCTCGCCACTTGGCGTTAATTGTAGGTCTGTTGTGACGCACACTTGCCTTGTCGATAACATCATCATGGACCAGAGAAGCTATATGTATCAACTCCACGGCAGTGGCTACCTTGACCAACTGCTCAAACTCGAATTCTTCCGCTCTTTTTCTCGCTGCGACCCTGGCTGAAAGGATTACCAAAGTAGGCCTTATTCTCTTGCCGGGTGATTTCACTGTGAACTCGCCTAACTCAAGAATAGATGGGTGTTCCGATTCGGAAAAAGCCGCCCCTAAAGCACTTTCGACTGCTTCCAATTCTTTCTCAATAGGTTGATATATTTGTGTCAATTTCACGGCTTTTCAATCCAAACAACAAACATGCTTCACCTAAAATTCGTCATAAAATATATCATCTGAGGAAATACCTTTTTCCTCCAGGACTCGTGTTACGGCCTCAATCATGAGCGGTGGGCCGCAAAGAAACGCCTGACGTCTCAGGCCCGCTTCAAGGTACTTATCAACCGACAGGTGAATAAAGCCGGTGTCCCCTTCCCATTTTTCATCTTTACCCAATTTGTCAGATAACGCATAGACTACATGAAAGTTGGGGTGTTTTTGAGCTAACTTCTCGAACTGCTCCAGATAGAAGATATCACGAGTGGTTCGACAGCCGAAAAACAGCCGGCATGACCGGTCCGGCCATCGCTTATAGAGAGTATAGATGATATTCCTGATCGGCGCCATTCCGCATCCGCCGCCCACACAGATAATCTCGATGGATGGGTCTTCGTTCAGTTGAAACTCGCCATATGGCCCGGTGAACTGCACGGTGTCGCCGGTGTTTAAGCTGTGCAGGTAGGTTGAGGCGATTCCTCCCGGCACGAGCTTCACAACAAGCTCGATTGTATCCGGCTCATACACGGGGGAGCTAATCGAATAGGCGCGAAAGACCGGCTCATCCGGTGATGGGGCCTGTATCTGCACATACTGGCCGGGCCGATGCGATATTTCAGCAGGCTCATCCAATCGCAAACGGATTTCCTTGATATCATGGGTAAGCTCGCTAACACTTTCGACCGTGGAAGCAAACATCCTGACGTTCAAAAGCTCTTCAGGTATCCGAATGTATATGTCTTCGCGAATCTTGACCTGGCAGGCTAAACGCAGGTTTGAGCGGATTTCTTTTCGAGAAAGATACGGTGTTTCGGTAGGCAGCACGGGCCCGCCTCCGGATGTAACGGTGGTTTTGCAGTGTCCACACGTTCCCTTACCGCCACAGGCCGAAGGAATAAAGATCTCATTGGCGTACAGGCTTGAGAGCAATGTCCGGCCGCCGTCCACCTCAAGAGGCTTTTCGCCGGCATTAATATCCAGCCTGCAGATGCCGTAATTGACCAGGTAACGCTCGGCGATCATCAGCAAGGCTGCCAATGCCGTTGTAAGGCTTCCGAACGATAATACCGACCACAAATAAACCAATTGAGCACTCCTATTGTATTGACACCATCCCCGCAAAGCCCATAAATGCCATCGCAAGCACACAGGTAACAATCATTGCTATTGGTACTCCACGAAACGGCCCAGGAATGTCACTGTAATTCATTTTTTGCCGCAGTCCCGCCATCAGAATAATTGCCAATGCCCATCCCACCCCGGCACCGAAGCCAAAGCCTACGGATTGCGCAAAGCTGTAGTTTCTAATCACCATGAACAAAGATGCCCCGAAAATCGCACAGTTGACCGTAATCAACGGCAGAAATATCCCAAGGGCAAAGTAGAGCCTCGGGCTGAACCGCTCCACAAACATCTCAACAAACTGAACAAATGCTGCAATCACTGCTATGAAAACGATGAACTGCAGATGCACGAGACCGACACGCACCAGTACGTAATGATAGATTGCAAAGTTGATCATCGTCGTCATGGTCAGGACAAACGTTACCGCGGTACCCAGTCCTACAGCAGTTCTAATCTGGCCTGAGCAGGCGATAAACGAACACATACCCAAAAAGTTCGTCAAAAGTATATTATTCGTCAGTATCGCCGCTATCAGGATCACAATAGCAGATGTTTCAGTCATCTATTTGTTCTCCTCAAGCTCAGGGCCCTTAATAGCATTGAAAACCGCAATAACAATCCCCAAAGCAAAAAACGCTCCCGGAGCTAAGATCATCAGTTGATTTGGTGTGTACCATTCAGCGCCAAGCACTGTGTAGCCGAGCACCTGGCCCGTGCCCAACAGCTCTCTGAAAAATCCGATAACCGCCAGCGCCACCGCATAGCCTAAGCCGTTGGCCGCCCCGTCAACGATTGATAAAAGCGGCGGATTCTGAAGGGCAAAAGCCTCAGCCCGGCCCATAACAATACAGTTCGTTATGATAAGCCCGACGTAAGGGCCTAATTGTTTTGACATGTCCCAATAAAAGGCCTTGAGGAACTGGTCGAACAGTATGACAAACGTAGCTATGATGGCCACCTCCGCTATCATGCGGATCCGATGCGGCGTATGCTTTCGCAGCAGAGAAACAAATAAGTTGGAGCCGATGCAAACGAAAATAAGAGCTGCGCCCATAACAAGTGAGTTCTCGAGACGGTTCGTAACCGCAAGGGCAGAACATATACCCAATATCTGAATCGCCAGTGGGTTGTTCGCCCAGGCGCCTTCTTTTAATGTTAAAAGACCTCTGCCCCCACAAAGTCCTTTGCCGCACGCCAGAAACACGGGTCGTTGACTATTTGCCATCTTACTTCTTAGACTCCTTCACGATTTTTTGTGCCACTTCATTGAGTATCGCTTCAACCTTGTCACAGGTCATGGTCGCACCTGTTATCGCATCCACTTCATTAATAGCGGACGCCTTGCCGCTGCCTTTTATGATGATTCCCACATTGCCGGCATCATCGATAATTTTCTTGCCCTCGAACTGCTCACGAAACGGCTTTGAGGCAATCTCACCGCCAAGGCCCGGGGTCTCTTCCTGCTCATAGAAAGTCAGTCCTTGGATAGTTTCGCCATCCGGGCCAAGGGCAAGGAAACCCTTTATCGGCCCCCACAGGCCGGCCCCGGCAAAGGCAACCGCCACACGCTCTACTTCGTCCGAACCTTCGGGAGGGATATATCTGTACAAAGTCAGCTCACCGGAATCTTCCTGTTTGACCTTCGCGGCGAAGACCTCCAACAACTGCCGGGATGAAACATCTGGTGAATACCAAACACGCAACACATCTAAGATATTACGCTTCATCTCGGCATCGGCGTTGGCGAGCCTGTATGGGCCTGTAAAACTTGACGCCGCCGTCAAAAGCAACGCACACACCGAGCCTAAGATGGCCGCGTAACCGAGTGTGTACAGATTACCCTTCAAGCCTTTAGCCTCCTCAGACGAACCTTGATTGCAATCTCATCAATAATCGGCGCAGCTATATTGCCCAACAAAATCGCAAACATCACACCTTCAACATAGCCGGTGAAATTCCGTATCAGCACGGTTATCACACCGATTATTATTCCGTAAAACCATTTGCCTGCATTCGTAACCGGACTGGTAACCGGGTCTGTTGCCATAAAGAACGCGCCGAAAAGTAAGCCCCCCGCGCAAAGATGCCACACAGCAGGGGCAAACCTGTCAGGTTGGCCATAGTGAAGTACACCTGCCAGTACGGCTGCTGAACCGAGGATACTCACGACCGTCCGCCAGTTGGCTACTCTTGTAAGCAGAAGAAATACACCACCTAAGATGATAGCAATAGCTGATGTCTCACCCATGCTGCCGGAGGTATTGCCCAAAAGCATCTTCCACAAACTAACCAACTCGCCCTGCTTGGCTAATACCAGCGGCGTTGCTGTACTGATAGCATCAACATTGGAAGCTGTTACATATTCAAGCATTCTACCCGGCCAGACACTACCGGCACTTGTCCAGTTGCCCGACATCGCCGCAGGATACGCAAGCGCCAAAAAGCAGCGCCCCACAATCGCAGGGTTAAAAATATTACGTCCCGTTCCGCCGAATAACTCCTTACCCACAAATACCCCGAACACCACACCTACGCCAACCATCCAAAGAGGCAAGGTCGGGGGCAGTATTAACGGGAACAACATTCCCGTTACCAGAAAACCTTCGTTGATTTCCTCCTTTCGGATCATTGCAAAGGCCACTTCCACCGCGCCGCCTGCGGCATAAGAAACTATGATCATCGGCACAAGCCGCCAGCCGAAAAAATAAAACGCAGCAAACAGGCTGGGCACAACGGCAATTATCACCATCGACATAAGCCGTTTGATATCGAGCGGATCGCGAACATGTGGAGCAGCTAATGTGACGGCAGCAGGTGCAAAGAAGAAGTTCTCCATCGCATCAAAGACCGACTTAAAGGGACTCAGTCTGCCGCCTTTGGCAAAGGTGGGCCGCACCGCCTTGAATATGTCAAGCAGAAACTTCAATATTCCGCCTCCTGTGCGGCTTCGCGCCGGGCCTCTTCGGCAAGCCGGAGTTGTTCCTGCTTTAATTGCTCCTGACGCATCTCTTCTTTTTCCTGCTCAATGAGGCGTTTTGCCTCGATAAACTGCTCTCTAAGTTCGATTTTTGATGGGCAAACGAAAGAACACAGGCCACATTCAACACAAAGGTCAACGCGAGCTTCCTCCACTCCCTCAATCAGGTCCCCGTACAGGTACTTGTGCAGCAGATAAGGCATGATGCCTGCAGGACAGACCTCCTCGCAAAAATTGCACGACACACACGGGCGACCTTCACCGCGCATCGCCGTAGTAAAGCGCTCACTGAATTTCGTTCGCAGCGAACTCAAATAGCACCCGGCGTAACAACTGCGGTCCCAGCCGGGACGCGCGAAGCCAAATAACTCACGCTCGCCGTGCTCGGCAAGAACCGTCAGGCCTGTACACTCTGTATCAAGCCCCAATGTCTCTGGTTCCACCGGCACACCGGTAAGTATGCCTCCGTTGAGCATCCTGACCGGATCATTCGATATACACCTGGCCCGAATCGTCTCTATCGGGTAGCCGGGTATCACCTTCATGTGAATGGGCAGGTCCACAGCGGGGCCGGCAAGGGAGACAATCCGGCTAAGACACGGCTTTGACAATGTCAGGGCACGGTCAATCGCTATAACTCCTTCGGTTCGAACAAACCAAATGCTGTTATCATCTTTCTTCAGACCCAAATGCCTGGCAAGAATATTAGAATTGTCATAAGGGTATTTGAGCGGAATTTCAATTAGTTCAGCCCGTGCATGTCCACGTATCTGCTGGCGGACCTGCGCTGCAAAATCAGAGCTGATGTCCGGCATGACCAGATACATCGGCTGGTATTCCAGAAGCGACTGCAGATGCTCCAGGCCTCTGGTGAAATCCAACAGCTTTTCCTGAAGTTGCACATCACCTCTGGCGACAAAAGGCTCAAGGCTGACGGTCGAAACTATTACCGCTTGCGCAGTACCAAGCGGGTCAGGCAAAACTCCAGTAAAAGCATCACAAAAATATTGCCATGCACCCAGTTCGAGTAGTTTATACCGCTTGATGCCCGCTTCGCCCATCTGGCGGACTATGTGGCCAAGCTCGCCTCGCTCCGTATAGGCAAACTCCGTCTTTGAGATATCTTCAAGGACTATATGACCTTTAGCGGCATTAAGCTGAACAATCCCCGCCCGCGGTGCCAATAGGGGGACCGAATAGTTCTTAGGGTCTCTGGCCAGGACACCGCCACCGTTTACTCGCTGGCCATCCTTGACGCGCAGCTCGCTGAACTCGAATCGCCTGCTGCGCAGGGGAAGATAAAGGGTCTCCGACTCAGGCAGCTCTTCTATCAAGCGGTCCGGTTTACCCTGAAGCAATATGTTATAGCCACCTCTAAATTTCATTACATCCCCAAACAGCTTCTTTACAGTACTTATAAGCCTTGACAATATTTGCCTTTGCCAACCGTTGAAAGACAGGTGTCTCGTGTCTTCTCGTCATTGTCACCAGCTACTATCTCCTCGGCATGTCTGACTATGCTGCCGGCTAACTTAGCTGCTTCGGCAGTACCTTGTTCCTTTGCCACGATGTTAATATTACTGATAACACAATGCAGCATTTTGTTCACAATACGGCCTACAGTTGCATCCATCACCTCTTTACAGCTTGCATCCTGGCGATTGTCGGCAAAAAAACGCTCTAATTCATTTCGTTTGATCCGGTCAAAACTCTCTTTGATCTGACCTATAAGAGGGCCTATGTCCTTAGTTTCAAACCAGTCCATAAACTCGTTTACTTTCTCACAGATTATCTCTACTGACTGGTTAATATCCTCTTGGCGAAGCTTGATATTTTCTTCGACTACCTGCGCAAGATCGTCAACACTGTAAACGTAAACATTCTCGAGTTCATTTATTGTAGGTTCAAAGTTTCGAGGCACGGCTATGTCAACAGCTAACAAAGTCTTCCCACGTCTTTTTTCCATCACCTCCTTAAACGCACTTTTCTCAAATAGATAACCCTGAGCCGCTGTCGCCGCAGCCACCACGATATCGGCTTCGAGAATGTGCTCATCTAATTTGTCCCATTTGTCAGCGGTTATGCTATGGGCTTGGGCCAGTCGTTGGGCTCGCTCATAAGACCTGTTGATAACCGTTACGTCTTTACATTTGATGTGCACGAAGTGCTCGACCAATAGCTCTCCCATCTCGCCGGCACCAATGACAACAATTTTTGCCGACTTGATACTCGCAAAAAGTTGTCTCGCCAGTTCCACTGCGACACCGGCAATACTCACGCGTCTGCTTGCCAGTGACGTACGTGTGTAGATTTCCTTGCTCGCACTAAACGCACAATGGAACAGCCGATTCAAAACCTTCCCCGAACTCTTGGCCTTACAGGCAAGCCGGTAACCCTCCTTGACCTGAGCCGTTATCTGCGGCTCACCAACCACCATACTGTCCAGGCTTGAAGTAACCGTCAGCAAGTGCCGCACGGATTCTTCGTTGTGGGATATGTACAAAGAATCCTGAAAATCTTCAGAAGCAACACCTTGAAAATCTGACAGAAACCTGGTTAACTCCTCCGCCGTAGGACCAGCCGATTGTTCGGCGGCACAATACAACTCAACACGGTTACATGTCGACAGCAGCACAAACTCTCCCTCGGGGTACCGCTCCTTAAGCTGCCCGAGAGCATCTACTGTTGCCTCTTCATCGAAAGCCAGACGCTCACGGATATCCACCGAAGCGGTTTTATGGTTTAGTCCTACAACTACAATGTCCATTTCTTCACTTATTCTCTTGCTTCAACTTTACTTATGTCACCGGCGCTATAAGAACCGAGAATCATTATACACATTTTAGCGATGCAATGCCAGTTTTTCCGACCGTTACTGTCCAAAACAGAGGTTCGGATTTGTGTGTTTGAGTTTGCACGCCTTTACTGATATACTAAGAAGTCCACACCGCCCAACGATTATTGAGTCAGTTGAGTGTTTTGCCTGAATGGGCCGTGTGTAAATTTGGCGGATGGGGGCTTTGGTCTGCGGCTTATTACAGACGTCGGCCTTGACCGGTAACATTATCGGTAAGGTTCCCGGAAACGTAACGCGATTAAATATTTTATAGAGATGATTTATCGTGGGCAAAGATATGAACTCAAGGGAGCGAGTTTTAAGGGCGATTAACCATGAGCAGCCCGACAGGCCCCCGATTTTCGTTACATTAACACCACAGGTGGCTGACAAGTTGGTAGAGGTGTTAAATATTCCCAAAGAGCCGGCGTTTGATTCGTTACTCTCGCCAAGGATGTCACACAATGGGTTATTAACAATGCTTGGGAACGATTGCGCAGGCATAGCCGCCTGCTATCCGAAAAATTTTCCGAGTAAGACCGAGGCCGATGGCACGATTGTCAATGAATGGGGGATGAAATTGAAGCCTTTTGGGTTGTATAATGAACTGGCTGCATTTCCCTTATCCCGTGTTAGCACAGTGAAAGATTTGGATAGTCACGAATTTCCCGACCCTTTTGCCGAGGGCCGATTCGACGCCGCTAAAGAGCTAATGCGAAAATATTCAAAAGATTACGCCATTGTAGCAAATCTCGAATGTCTTTTTTTTGAGATAGCATGGTACTTAGTCGGCTTAGAGAAATTCCTGATGGACCTGTTGATGGAAAAAAAATACACACTCGCATTGTTGGATAGAATTCTGGAGATTAATACAAAAGTGGGCATACAATTGATTGAGATGGGCGCAGACGTAATATGGGCGGGGGATGATTTTGGAACGCAGAAGGGAATGTTAATGTCCCCCTGGCTGTGGCGTAAGGTTTTTAAGCCGAGGATCAAAAAAACGATAGCCGAATTCAAAAAGGTCAACCCCGATATAAAGGTTGCCTGGCACAGTTGCGGTTCAATTGTTCCCATCATCCCCGATTTTATTGAGATCGGCCTGGATATTCTTAATCCGATACAACCCTTGGCTGCAGGAATGGACCCAAAATTTTTGAAAGATACGTATGGAGACTCCTTGACTTTTTTTGGTGGAATAGATATACAGAAGCTTTTACCTGGAGCGAAACCGGAGGAAGTGAAAAAAGAAGTCAAGAGGATAGCAAACATCCTGGGAAAAGGCGGAGGATATATAGTTGCGCCGGCACATCATATTCAGGATGATACTACTTTGGAGAATATATTCGCACTTTTTGAAGCTGTAAAGGAATTAGGTTGACACGTATAAATCAGTTCAAGGTTTAAAGAGATTGAAAGGAGACGTTGTTATGAAGATGTTAAGACTGATTTTGTTATTATTGGTCGGCTCGTTGCTGCTCGGTTGCCAGGAAGAGCAGTTGAGTCAACGCCGGGTAAAGAAGTACGAGCCAACGTGGGAATCGCTGCGCGAGTACAAGGAGGTCCCGAAGTGGCTGCGCGACGGAAAGTACGGGATTTACACTCACTGGGGGCCTTATGCAGTGCATGCCTACGGCGAAAACACCACTTGGTATTCATTCGCCCTGTATATGGACCCGCAAGGCGAGGCGCGTAAGCATTTCGAGAAAACCTTCGGCAAGTTGACACCCGAATTCGGTTACAAGGACCTTATCCCGATGTTCACGGCGGAGAAATTCGACGCCGATGAATGGGCCGAGCTGTTCGCAAAATCAGGAGCGAAGTTTGCCGGTCCTGTTGCCGAGCATCACGATGGTTTTGCCATGTGGGACACAAAGTATTCCAAATGGAACGCTGCAAAGATGGGGCCGAAGCGCGATGTCGTCGGTGAACTGGAAAAAGCCATAAAGAAGCGTGACATGAAGTTTGTCACCGCATTTCACCACGCCGCCAACTGGTTTTTCTTCCCGGTGACGGATAAGCGTTATGACACAGGCGACCCTAAGTATTCGGGTCTGTACGGCCAGCGGCACGAGCCAGGCGCAATGCGCAACCAGGAGTTTCTGGACGAGTGGTACGGCAAGATAATCGAGGTCATTGACAATTACAGCCCCGATTTCATCTGGTTTGACTTTGCGCTGGACTCAATTCCCGAGGGTTACGTCAAGGATTTCCTCGCCTATTATTACAACGACGCTGAGGCCAAGGGTAAAGAGGTCGTCGTTACCTACAAGGGCAACGACCTTGTGCCCGGCACGGGTGTGCGCGACCTCGAACTCGGCCAGGAGTCAAAGATCACCTATCACGAGTGGATTACCGACTCGACCGTAGATGACCGCGGCGCATGGGGCTATGCCAACGACCTTACGTTTAAGACGCCCGACCGTCTGATTGACAACCTGATTGACCGCGTCAGCAAGAACGGCTACCTGCTGCTGAATGTCGGTCCCAAGGCGGACGGTACGATACCCAAGGGTGCCCGCGACCTTTTGCTCGAAATGGGTGCCTGGCTCGACGTCAACGGTGAAGCCATCTACGGCACCAGCCCATGGCTCATCGCCGGCGAGGGTCCGACCAATCTTGGTGAGGCCACCGACATCGGCTTTAACGAGGCTGATACTGTATATACCAAGGAGGACATCCGCTTCACGGTCAAGGGCGACACACTCTACGCTACCTTCCTCGCCTGGCCCGGCGAAGAGGCCGTCATCCACACACTGCGCGGCGAAGGTGGTGAAGATGAGGATGAAGACGACGAAGACTGGGATGATGACGAAGACGATGAAGACGAAGATGACTGGGATGATGAAGACGATGAAGACGACGAAGATGAAGACGATGATGAGGACGAAGATGTACCTTCACTTGCGGGAAAGACCTTTACTATAGAGCGACCTGATGCGGAATATACCTGGGAATTCAAAGAAGAGGGCCGTGTCACGGTCTCCGGTGGAATGGCAGGCGAAGGTGCCGATGGTACTTACGAACAGGAAGGAGAAGAAGTATACATACGGATTGGTAATTTTGAAATTGAGGGCACTTTTGATGGTGAGGAATTTGACCTCCCAGAAAGAAAGGAAGCACCTCGTTATCCCGGCTTCTATCCGCAAGAGATAAAACGCATCACCATGCTCGGCGATGGCAGGACTCTTGATTGGGAGATGACACGTGAAGGTCTGGTCATTGAAACTCCCGATAGAAAACCTTGCAAGCATGCTTATGTCTTCAAGATCGAACGTTACCATCATCCGCGAATCGATTGATAGAAAAATAAGTCAATGGGAAAAGCTGGTATGCTTAAAGTTGGTGACAAGGCGCAGTGTAAGCTGCGCCTTCTTTTTGCATAAGGAGTAGAAATGAAACAGTCCAAAGGTACTTCGATTTGTGTGCAAGCGGTAGTTTTGTTGGTATTAATCTTTTGCACACATATCGCTGTTGACGTGGCGTCGGCACGTGATAACACACCGATTGCATGGTGGAAGTTTGACAAACAAATCGATGCAAAAAAGACGGCTGATGCAGTTAGTCGATACCAGGACACCCTGATTGGCTACACTAAATACGTAAAAGGTGTTTCAGGTACTGCCCTGATATTTGACGGCTATTCCACCGGCGTCGTGCGACAAGCTTCCAACGCGCCTGAGTTGCCCGATGCATTCTCCTTTGAAGCCTGGATTGCCATACAAGCCTATCCCTGGGATTTGTGCGGGATTGTTGACCGGTGCGAACATCCGGATGTTGAACCCTCAAAAAGGTTAGGTAACATCCCGCCCCAAAAGGACCCTACCGCTGGATACATCTTTGGTATCCATGCTAACGGGCATGTGAACCTTGAGTTGTTTGCCGACGGCAAGTGGCAAAAGTGCACTTCAAAAGAAAAAATCCCCCTCATGCAATGGACCCATATCGCCGCAACGTATGATGCTTCCAAGGGTATGGCAGTCTATATTAACGGCAAAAAAACAGGCTCAAAGGCTGTCAAGGGGCCGGTCAAGTTTGCCCCCAAACTCGACATGCTCGTAGGAAGGAATAATAAGGCAAGGGTCCCTTACCGTGCCCTAAATACCAACACACCCGTCTTGTACTCCTTCGATGGATATATAGATGAGGTCAAGATTTACGACCGTGCTCTTAGCGACGAACACATTCGCAAAAGCTATACAGCCGCAAAGCCCGGCGCTACGGGCATGACCTTTCGCAAGTTACCCGATGAGCCGAAGGGCCCCGCACCGTTTGGGGCCTACTACACGCAATTGAAATTCGACGAGGCCTGGGATGCCATTAGACATGAAGGGCCTCTCCCCGATGTGGTTGTACTTTTTGACGACAAGCCATGGCGATTTGTGCTTTGGCGGGGCACCGGTTTTGTCCCCCATTGGGTCACAGAGAACGACATCTGGTACTCAAACGAGTTCAACGAAACATGGGGCAACGCCGAATATGTAGCTGAACCCATGAGCGACAAGCAATGTCGTTACTCCCATGTCCGAATAATTGAAAGCACTGATGCTCGCGTTGTCTTGCATTGGCGCTACGCGCTGTCTGACCTACAATACAATGTGGTCCGCGTTGACCCGGCTACAGGCTGGGGCGACTGGGCGGACGAGTACAATGTCATCTATCCGGACGGTGTCGGCATTAGAAAGCAGAACTTGTGGAGCAGCGAGATAGACGAATACCATGAGTTCCACGAGTCTATGGTCCTCAGTCAGCCCGGAACCCGCCCTGAAGATAACATCGAAACCAAGGCACTGACCCTGGTGAATATGGAGGGCGAAACACATACATATTCATGGCTTCCGAAAGCACCTGACAAACTTGACAAACCCGCCAATCCAAACATTCAATTAGTCAATACAAAATCCAAAGCAAAGCCGTTTCTGATTGTCTCCGATGCGCCGTGCGTCATCCCCAATTCCGATCCAGTGATGACGATGCTCCAGGAAACGATGTCGTCGGAGGAATTGGAACAGCTTGGGGCCAAATACAACGCTATGGACTCCGAAGAAAAGGAAAAATTCAGTGCCGAGCTTCTTGCAAAAGCAATCCGCCTCGGCTTTGACAAAGAAACCAAACTTGATGGTCCTCGTTTCAAGCCGTACAATATGTGGATCCACCGCGAATATTCAAACTTCACATGGTGGAACCACTGGCCGGTCGCACAAATCGCTTCCGACGGCAGAGATGCAACCGAGCCCGACAGGGTCGCCCATACTTCACTTTCCAACGTGGTTGTGTGGGATGATTACGAAGTAACCGAGAACACCCGCGTAAGGCTCATGATGCACGGCCTCACCGAAAAACATCCAATAGAACTTGCGACCCTTGCAAGGTCATGGCTCCGTGCTCCCCAGCTTTTCAACAGATCAAGGGGCTACACCAACAAAGGCTACGACCAGGCCCAGCGGGCGTACGTCTTCGAATATCACGATTCCGAGGATAACGAGAAGTCAATAAGATTCGAACTGCCCGCGTCCGATGAGCAACCTCTCGTCAATCCGGCTTTCATAATTAAGAACTGGGGCAATGACGATATCACATTACAAATTAATCGTCAGCCCATCGAACGAGGCAAAGCCTTGCGTTACGGCCATGTCCGGACACCTCAGGGAGCCGACCTGATTATTTGGATAGAGCTTGAAGAAACAAAACACACGGAGATAAGAATCTCACACAAGGAAGAGTAAATTATTGTTCTGTAGAAAACTTGAAAGAGTTGTCATTCTGAACGGAGCAGAGCGGAGTGAAGAATCTCGTGTGTACGATGGGTTGAGATTCTTCGCTATCGCTCAGAATGACATCTAAATGGTTTTCTACAAAGCATAAATTATCAGAAAAGGAACGATAAGTGAACAAGTACACCGGCACAATCGCAACTGTAATGTTAATTATTTTGCTTACGGCCCCGGCCTTAGCTAAGGATGACCCTTCGTTCTACGTCAAGAAGGACACCTGGCAAGAGACCATGCGCGCCTCAAGAGAAGCGCTGATGGCCGAGGAAAAGGCCCGGGGCGGCGGCATTACGGTGGATTTTGCGCAGGAAGACTTCACCGTTGCCACGTGGCTAAGAACCAAGACTGGAGGCCCTGTCTTCGTTAAGTCTGCCGGGGCCGGGGCGTGGGAAGAAGCAAGCAAGGTAATCTCTATTTCGAGTGATGACGGCAATTTGGTCTATCTCGTGAGCGTACCGCCAAAGCGAGATGCCGATGACCCCGATAAGCAGACCGATGAGGACGCCTTTGACGGTTTAGCCATCGCTTTTGGGCAAGTTGGAGAGACCAATCTTCGCGATGGCCAGTGGCATCATGTGGCTATGACCGGTGCTAATCGCCGCTGCAATTTCTATGTCGATGGCAAACCAATCGAATCGATGACCCTATGGAATTTCAATAGGGCAGGCCCCGACAAACCGGAGCATAGCATCTATGCCGGGTGGCCGAAATTCCGCATGTTTGGCGAAACACAATCCGGCTTCAAAGGCGACCTCGACGAACTCCAGGTCTTCTCTAAAAAACTGTCGTCCGAAGAGATTGCAGCCATCTACCGCGACCCCGGTGCCGTAAAGGACGGCCTGGCGGGGTGGTGGCCCTTCGACGATGGCGCCAAAGATGCCTCGGGCAATGGCAACAACGGCAAAATTACGAATGGTAAAGCTATCGATGGCAAGTTTGGAAAAGCGCTGTACCTGGACGGTGAAGGTTTTGCAGTGCTGCCTGCCATGCCGGGCAAGGATTCGCGTGACCAGATTAATAAACTAATTGGGCGCGACTTCAAAGACCAAGACTCCACGCGCCAGCTTAAATGGGAGTTGGAAGACGGCATCTGGGACAACCACAAAGCAGGTGATTTGAAGCAATTAGCATCGTGCTATGCAAAGGCGACCAGGGACATCCTCGACCTGCCCGAAAAAGCTGATAAACTGGCGCCAAAAATTAAAAAGGCCGGCCACCTCGAAAACATCCGGGAAATTTATTACTCTTCACGGCTCACTCACGATAACATTGAAACCCTGCGCAATAAGCTCGAGCACATGGCCAAAGAGCTCGACTATCTGCAGGACATGCATACTGGCGACGATGAAAAATGGAACAACTATAAGGCATCGGTAAATGAGCATGCCCAATCATTCAAAAGTGTGTTGTCAGACCTCGACCAAGGCAATAAATCCGCCGCCGATAAGCTGGGTGAATTGGAAGAATCCCTGCTGACTTTGCACGACGCACTGCCGCACAGGCTGCCTTCCGGTCCGGCCGGCCCGCAGGAATTTGGCGCAGTTTACGCCAAGCTCAAGTACACACTCGAATGGGATAGAAGATGGCGCATCAGCGATGATGCCGATGTGGTTGTCCAGTTCGACACCGGACCCTACAAGTTCGTTTTCTGGCATGGTTGCAGTTACATCCCCTGTTGGGTGACGGAACAAAACGGCCCATGGTTTACGAATGAGTTCTTTGAGCGGCGCGGCTGGCTCGGCGGCGGCGACAGCATGATGGAGCCCATGAGCGACAAGCAGTGCCGTTACTCCCATGTCCGTGTAGTCGAGGACAACGATGCCCGCGTAGTAGTTCATTGGCGGTATACTCCCTGCGACCTTAACTATAACGTGGGCTACATCGATCCTGAAACCAACTGGGGCGACTGGGCGGACGAGTACTGGATTATCTATCCCGATGGGATCGCGATGCGCGAGGCCACGCTGTTTAGTTCAGGCCCATTGGAAGATTGGATCGAGTATCATGAGAGCATCTTCATCAACCAGCCCGGCACCAAACCCAGCGACAACATCCCCTGGGATGCTGTTACCTTAGCCAACCTTGACGGCGAAACGCACACCTACAGGTGGGAACGCAAATTCCCCCCTGAGTTTGCCGAACCGAAAAATCCCTGCATTCAGTTGGTGAATTTCAGAACCAAGTGGAAGCAGTTTTCGGTTGTTACGCCCGAAGAGATCAAAGTGTCGGCATACCCAAAGGATCCAAGGTTCGATGATTCCGAGTATTTCAACACATGGGATGCCTGGCCCGTTTCGCAGGACTGGTCGGATGCCCGAAAGGCGACCAATTTCAACAAGGTCTCGCACAGCAATCTGACGCATATCCGCTGGAAACCGTTCGTGGAAACCCCAGCCAAACGCACATGGCTCATGCTCACCGGCATGACAGACGGCGGCGCCGGCGAACTGGCCCCGCTGGGTCGGTCCTGGCTGTACGCACCCGAACTGAAACTTTCCGGCTCCGGCTTCACCAGCCAGGGCTATGACCGAACCGAGCGAGCCTATCACCTTACCTGCGCCGAGCCGGGTAAGCCGACGCCCCTTAGCTTTAAGTTGCAAGCAAGCAAAGATGCGCCCGTAGTCAACCTGGCCCTTGTTATCAACGGCTGGGGCGGCGATGGCGCAACTCTGACTCTAAACGGCAAGAACGTTCCGCAGGGTAAGGACTTCCGCGTCGGACACCGCGCCGGTTTTCGAGTTGACGATCTAATCGTCTGGATTAAAATCGAATCGGCAGAACCGGTTGAAATAGCAGTTTTACCTCATGCGTTGTAAGACCACGGCCCCATGAAAAGACAAATAGAGCGTGCTGATTATGCGAAGCCAAAGGAAAGGCGGATTATCGGCCATAATAAAAGGCAAGAGAAACAGAGAAAACAAATTAAACCTAAATGAAGGAACCGTATTATGTCTACTCGACAAGTTTCAATGAGAAATTATCTTCACTCATCTACTGCCAGAAGGGCCTCACACCCAAAATCCACCAAGCGGGCCATATTCACCGTAGCATTTATTGTGATGATTCTGGCCCCAATTTTGCCTTGCTGTGCCCAAGATGAGGACGCCTCTCGGATACTCGATGAAGCTTCTGCGAATACAGAGAAATACCGCAAAGCCAATGCCGCCATCTCTTTTAGTACCGAGGCGGGTAAGCCGATAAAGGGTGCCGAGGTAGTAATCGAGCAAAAGAGCCATGATTTCCTTTTTGGCAACATTATTTTTCCCGTGGTTGGCGTTTTAGGAAAGTTCGAGGATATACAAGTCTTTCGGCCGGAGTTGTTCAAGCGGAGATTCAGCGATGTATTCAACATGGCGATATTTCCATTTTACTGGTCTTCGTATGAAGAAATTCCCGGCCGGGAGGACTGGGATAAGATAGTCCCAATCGTTGATTGGTGTAAGATAAATGGTATTACACCCAAGGGACACCCCTTAGCATGGGTTGAACGGGGGGGCACTCCCAGGTGGCTTTACGATTTACCAACGGACCTGACTGAAGATTTGTTAAAGGCCCGGATAACCAGGATAGTCAAAGGTTTTGATGGGCAGATCGATATCTGGGATGTTGTAAACGAACCTACCCATACCATTACCTGGTCTGCGGTAATGGAAAATCCGTATGGCGAGCGCTACACGGCTATCCCGATTAAAGACATTGCTGATTGGGTTGAAAAGTGCTACAGGTGGGCGCACGAGGCGAACCCGGCCGCTGAGCTGATTATAAACGATTATGAACAGATCGTCACGCATTTCATACCGGATACCCGCCAAAGGTTTTATGACCTCGTGGCAAAGCTTAAAGAGAGGGGTACACCTTTACACGGTATTGGTCTCCAGGCCCACGCCGAGGAGTATTGGTATTCGCCGCACCAGTTCTGGGAGACACTCAATTACTATGCAAAGTTGGGATTGCCCATTCACATTACAGAATTTATTCCCCAATCATCCGGCAACGAGATAAAAGGAGGTTGGAAAGAGGGCAAATGGACCAAAGAAGCCCAGGCCGAATTCGCGGAGCAGACTTATCGGCTGAGCTTTGGTCATCCTTCGGTGGCCTCGATAAACTGGTGGGGGCTTTCGGACCGTTATATATGGTCGGAAAGGCCCGGCGGCGGGCTGATTGACGAAAATTATCGCCCCAAGCCGGCCTATAGGAAAATTCGCCAGTTGATAAAGGACGAATGGATGACCAAAACCTCAGCCCGAACTGCCGAAGATGGTTCGATTGATTTTCGAGGCTTCTACGGTGATTATAAGATCACTCTTAAGACAAGCCAGGAAGGCGTTCACACCTTCAATATCCACCTTGACGCAAAAGAAGCCAATAGATGGGAGTTCAAACTTTCGAGTAACTAAGAGTATCCTTTTTACCTCTGAAACGATGAGGCCGGTGCTGGTTCATAGGAGGGCAAAGAGGTAGTAGGAAATGGTATGCACGGCATACCCTACGGGAAGAACGTGCCGATTGGCCATGGGAGTAACATTCGTGATTCGTAACTTGTGACTCGTGGCTCGGAGAGTAGAAGCGCAAAGCGAAAAACCATAACGTAAAATGCAAAGTAACCCTTTCAGGGCGAAGTTCTAATAGGTACACGAGACGGGCAGGGAGTCGCTTTTTGCGAAAATGGCTGATTCTGGTGGTGGAAATCCCCTGATAGAATGTGGGAAAAATTGAAAAATCGCAGGAGGCTAACCCGGAGGCAATTTTTCCTGGCACGTTAGCCCTGTTGGGGCAAGGGTTTACGTTGAGATTCCTGGAATTTCCCATTTTCGACTGGTGTTATTCCGTTTTTTCACGCACAATTGGTTGACCGGAAAGTATTTAATATAAGCTACTGAAATGGTAGGTTAATAGGAGTAGAAAAATGAAACTATCATCAAGAAGCCGATACGGCTTACGTGCTGTTTTGGACCTGGCTTTGGAATACGGTAAGGGCCCGTTGCAGATCAAGGCTATTGCCAGTCGGGAGGACATATCGAACAAATACCTGGAACAACTGATGACAATTCTGAAAACGTCGGGTCTGGTCCGCAGCTTCAGAGGCCCAAAAGGTGGGTACATGCTGGCAAAATCTCCCAACGAGGTAAAACTGGATGAAGTCTTTACAGTCCTTGAAGGGCCGTTAGTTACGGTTGAATGTCTGCAGCATCCGGAGTACTGCCCGCGTTGTGCGGAGTGCATAACGAGACAGGTGTGGTCCGATGTACAGGACGCTATCCTCGGCGTGTTAGAGGCCATCAGCCTGCAGGACTTAGTTGACCGGGCCAGAGCCGTTGACAACAGCGACCATTATCAGATATAAGATTACAAAGGAACAGTTGTGGCTGGCAGAATATATGACAATATTACGGCCACTATCGGAGCAACTCCGTTGGTGAAGATTAAGAAGCTGGGCAGGTCTGGTGTGACCATTCTTGCTAAACTTGAATCGTTCAATCCGTGCGGCAGTGTCAAAGATCGAATTGCCGTGTCAATGATTGAAGCGGCGGAAAACGAAGGGTGTTTGAGTTATGAGAGTGTTGTTATTGAGCCGACGAGCGGTAATACGGGTATCGGGTTAGCGTTCGTCTGTGCTGCAAAAGGTTACCAGCTTAAGCTTACCATGCCGGAATCGATGAGCATTGAGCGAAGGAAACTGCTGGAAATTTTAGGCGCCGAGATTATCCTGACGCCTGCAGAACTCGGCATGAGAGGCGCTATCGATAAGGCTGAGCAGATGGTGGAAGAAATACCGAACTCCTTCATGCCACAGCAATTTATTAATCCTGCCAACCCCGAAATACATAGACGAACGACGGCTGAGGAAATATGGAACGACACAGATGGTGGGATTGATATTTTTGTATCTGGAGTGGGGACCGGAGGGACGATAACCGGTTGCGGTGAGGTTTTTAAGAAGAGGAAACCGGAAGTGCAGATTGTTGCTGTTGAGCCGGCAGACTCAGCGGTTCTATCCGGCCGAGAGCCCGGGCCGCACAAAATCCAGGGTATCGGTGCCGGCTTCGTGCCCAAGGTCTTAAATATGGGGATAGTTGATGAAGTTTGCACGGTCTCCAATGAAGAAGCGATGGAAGGTGCGAGGCAATTGGCAAAAAGGGAAGGAATTTTAGGCGGTATCAGTTCAGGCGCAGTGATTCACACCGCGATTGAAATTTCACGGAGGCCCGAGAGCCGCGGCAAGACAATAGTCGTTATCCTGCCTGATACCGGCGAACGCTATATATCGACGGAACTATACGTGTAGCTTAAATCAGGACGCGCTAAATGGACAAATCGCCCGACAATGATAAAGATAAAACGGAAAAGCTCGCCGAGGCAATTGTCGGCACATACAGCAGTGCCACAGGGATTAACTTCATTGATGTGACAAATCTGCCTGTTCGCGATAGAATTCTCAAAATCCTCAACCTGCTGACCGAATTGCTTTTTCCCGGCTACACCGGAAAAAGAAACGTCACGCGTGACAATATCAAATTCATCGTCGGCGACATCCTGTGCGAGGTGCGAACAGGCCTTGCCGAACAGGTAGAGCTGGCCCTTCGCCATCAGTGCCGCCTGGACAACTGCGACAATTGTGATTGTAATACCATGGCCGGTCAGATTACCGACCATCTGCTGAATAAACTTCCCGAAATCAGAGAGATGCTGAAGGGCGACGTTCAGGCCGCATTTGACGGTGACCCGGCGGCGAAGTCCTTCGAGGAAATCATCATAGGCTACCCGTACATAATAGCTATTGCAACGCATCGTATCGCCCACGAACTGTACCTGAAAGAAGTGCCTTTGATCCCGAGGATAATGAGCGAAAGCGCACATAGTAAAACCGGAATCGACATTCATCCCGGCGCCAGGATCGGCAAAAATTTCTTTATCGACCACGGAACGGGCGTGGTAATAGGTGAGACGACCATCATCGGTGCGAACGTAAAGCTCTATCAGGGCGTCACCTTAGGCGCGTTGAGCTTTTCAAAAGACGAAAGAGGCAGAGTCATAAAGGGCGGCAAACGTCATCCAACTATTAAAGACGGCGTTACGATTTATGCCGAGGCAACGATATTAGGTGACGTTATAATAGGGGCGGGGGCGACAATCAGCGGCAACGCCTGGATCAAGAAGTCCGTGCCGCCCGGTGTAACCGTCGCGGTGGCAACACCTAAATCGCTTTACGCGCATCCCCAAAGCCGCAAAGCTCAAGAAAAGAACAAAGATAACAAGTAATCGAATAGCATGGGGGCAGGTCTTTGAGCGCTGAAATAATCGAAAAAATCCAACAACTCAAACATGAGCGGAGGGCTGTTATTCTCGCCCACAACTATCAACCCGGCGAGATTCAGGATATCGCGGACTTTGTCGGCGACTCGTTAGGGCTGAGCATCGAAGCTGCGCGAACCGACGCTGAGGTTATAGTCTTCTGCGGAGTTCATTTCATGGCTGAAACCGCCGCTATCCTTTCACCTGAAAAAGCTGTTCTGCTGCCTGATAAGCAGGCCGGCTGCCCGATGGCTGATATGATAACGGCGCAGCAATTGCAGCAATTAAAGGACGAGCACCCGGAGGCGGTGGTTGTCTCTTATGTAAACACGCCTGCGGAAGTTAAGGCGTTGAGCGACTACTGCTGCACGAGCGGCAACGCCGTCGAACTGGTCAACTCTCTGGACGCGAGCAAAGAGATAATCTTTGTGCCGGATAAATACCTCGGCCAATACGTGATTGACAAAACGGGAAGGGATATGATTCTGTGGCCAGGCTACTGCCCCACTCATGTCATAATATCGGCCGACGACATAGATAAGGCGAAGCAAGAACACCCCGGCGCTGTTGTTATGGCTCATCCGGAGTGCACGGAGCAGGTACGAAGCCGCGCCGATGAGATAGTGAGCACCAGCGGGATGCTTAACTTCGCAAGCAAATCGGAGGCAAAACAGTTTATTGTTGCCACGGAAACAGGTATAATTTATACACTCAAGAAGCAAAATCCCGACAAAGAGTTCTATCGTGCGACGGATAATGCAATCTGTCCTAACATGAAAAAGATTACCCTTGAGAAAGTCGTCTGGTCTCTGGAAGATATGGAATACAAAATCACCGTCCCCGGTGATATACGGACAAAAGCCAAAGCGGCTCTCGACAGGATGTTGGCGGTGCTGCCGAGCAAATAGCGGGCCGTGCGATTTGTTGTAACGTAAAGAAGGATGGAAAAATGACGCAGGAGAGTAACTACCGCATAGAAACGCTGGCTTTGCACGCAGGCCAGGAGGTTGACAGCGATACCCGCAGCAGAGCGGTGCCAATCTATCAAACAAGCAGCTACGTGTTCAAAGATACGGACCACGCGGCGAATCTGTTTGCGCTGAGGGAGTTCGGCAATATATATACGCGGCTGATGAACCCCACAACGGATGTACTTGAAAAACGCCTTGCTGCGATGGAAGGCGGGGTCGGAGGTTTGTGCTTTAGCTCGGGGATGGCGGCGATAACGGCAAGCGTGCTGAATATCTGCCGGGCCGGTCAGCATTTCGTATCTGCAAGTTCGCTGTACGGCGGGACATATACGCTGTTCAGCCAGACGTTTCCGAAGTTAGGTATTGATGTGACTTTTGTTGACCCTTCAGACCCGGAGAATTTTGCAAAGGCCATAAAGGACAATACGAGGTTTCTCTACATCGAGAGCATCGGCAATCCTAAGAACGACATTATAGAGTATGAAGAAGTTGTGAAAATCGCCCGTGACAACGGTATGCCGGTAATCTGCGACAATACCGTTACATCGCCGGTTTTGTTCAGGCCCATCGAGTACGGTATCGACATCATCGTTCACAGTTGCACGAAGGTCATCGGGGGACACGGTAACGGCATCGGTGGAGCGATTGTGGATTCCGGCAAGTTTGACTGGACCAACGGCCGATACCCGGAGATAACGGAGCCTGACCCGAGCTACCACGGCGTTCAGTACGTCGAGTCGTTTGGTGAATTGGCGTACATAATAAAGGCAAGAACACAGTTTCTGCGGGATTTGGGTGGGTGTATGTCGCCGTTCAATGCGTTTCTTTTCCTGCAGGGCTTGGAGACGATACATTTGCGCGTGCCAAGGCATTGTGAAAATGCGCTGAAGCTTGCCCATTACCTTGAAGGTCATGATTCGGTCGAGTGGGTGAATTATCCGGGTTTGAAGTCGCACCCTGATTATGAACTGGCGATGAAGTATATGCCGGCCGGCCAGGGAGCAATCTTAGGCTTTGGCATAAAGGGCGGGAGGCAAGCCGGTGCTAAATTCATTAACAGTGTAAAATTGGCCAGCCATTTGGCGAATGTGTTAGACAGCAAAACTCTTGTAATTCATCCGGCAACGACCACGCATCAGCAGTTGAGCGACGAAGAGCAGCTTAGCGCCGGTGTAACGCCGGAGTATGTGCGTGTTTCCGTTGGGACGGAACATATTGACGACATAATCGCGGACGTTGGGCAAGCGCTGAAAGCCAGCCAACTAACTCAGAACTAAGAACTCAAAACTCAAGACTGAAAATGTGGGACTACACTGAAAAAGTCATGGAGTATTTCTTCAATCCGCGGAACGCCGGTTACATCGAAGATGCGGACGGGGTCGGCGAAGTCGGCTCGTTAGCGTGCGGAGATGCGCTTACTTTGACATTCAAACTTGACGAGGATGGCAGGATAAGAGACGCTAAATTCAAGACCTTCGGTTGCGCGAGCGCAATCGCTTCATCTTCAGTACTTACCGAATTAATCAAGGGCATGACGCTTGAAGAAGCCGAGAAGGTTTCCAATCAGGATATTGTGAGGGAGTTGGGCGGTCTGCCTGAACAGAAGATGCACTGTTCGGTAATGGGGCATGATGCTCTGATGGCCGCTATCCAGAACCATCGCAACAAGGGCAGATTCGCAGGTGAGAAGAAGGGTACTGTTGTCTGCACCTGTTTTGGTGTTACAGACGAAGAAATCAAGGAGGTAATCCGGGGCAACGACCTTACAACCGTTGAGCAGGTAACGAACTATTGCAAGGCGGGCGGCGGCTGCGGCGGGTGCCACGGCGAGATTGAAAAGATTATCGAAGAAATCCAGGGCGCCAAGGCCGGGACGGAGCATATTACCACGGCAGCTAAACCCGGTAAGCTGACCAACATCAAAAAGATCGAGCTTATTAGGCAAACCATCAACGAGCAGATCCGCCCGACTCTAAGGGCGGACGGCGGCGATATCGAGCTAATCGATGTCGATGGTAATAAGGTCATCGTGGCGTTCAGAGGTATGTGTGCCCAGTGCCGGATGGCTGAGTTTACGATGAAGGATGTGGTCGAAGCGAAGCTGAGAGAATTTGTAAGTGATGAGCTGTTCGTGGAAGAGGACAAGGACTCGAGCCAACAGCCGCACAATCATAGAGCAGGTTGAGATGAAAACCATCTATATGGACAATAATGCTACGACAAAGGTGGCGGATGAAGTCATTGAAGAAATGACGCCGTACTTCGGCGAGTTGTACGGCAATCCATCGAGCATGCACAGTTTCGGGGGGCAGGTGAGCAAAAAAATCCGGCAGTCCCGTGAGAGGATCGCCGCGCTGCTTGGGTGCGAGGCCGACGAAATAGTATTTACCAGTTGCGGTACGGAGAGTGATAATACCGCGATAAGGGGTGTGCTGGCTACGAAGCCGGACAAACGGAAGATAATAACTACACGCGTGGAGCACCCGGCGGTATTGGGGACGTGTCGGGAGTTGGAACACCACGGTTATACGATTGTCGAAGTTGCTGTTGACAAGCAGGGTCGGCTTGATGTGGATGAGCTTAGAGACCGGATTGATGACGACACGGCTATCGTGTCGGTAATGCAAGCCAACAACGAAACGGGTGTGATATTTCCAATTGACCAAATCGCCGCTATGGTCAAGGCCAAGGGCGTAACATTTCACACTGATGCTATTCAAGCGGTAGGTAAAATACCGCTGAGCCTGGCTGGCAGTAATATCGATTTGCTGAGCCTATCGGGGCACAAACTCCACGCACCAAAAGGCGTTGGAGTTCTTTATATTCGGAGGGGTACTCGGTTTGCGCCATTTATGTTGGGCGGCCATCAGGAATCAGGTAAAAGGGGAGGCACGGAGAATGTGCCCGGGATAATAGCGTTAGGTAAGGCTTGTGAGTTGGCGCAAAAGCACCTCGAAGAAGAAAACAGCAGGGTTAAGCAGCTTCGTGATAAGCTGGAAGAGGCGATACTTGCATCTTGTCCTGATTGTATGGTGAACGGAGACAGGCAGCATCGCCTGGGCAATACGTCGAATGTCAGCTTCGAATATATCGAGGGGGAAGCGATACTATTGATGCTTAATAAGTTCGGGATATGCGCCAGTAGCGGCTCTGCCTGCACAAGCGGGTCTCTTGAACCTTCGCATGTTCTAAGGGCGATGGGCGTGCCGTTCACTGCGGCTCACGGCTCGATACGATTTAGTCTCAGCCGATACAATACCGAGGATGAGGTCGATTTCGTTGCCGAGAAGATGCCCGAAATAGTAAAAAAACTCCGCGACCTCAGCCCATTCGTTACCACTTAGCAGGAGACCTGCGCTTACACTACAAATGATGATGACCGAAACAGCCTTATTGATTTTGAAACTCAGGACCGATTAAATGCAGAAGATTTTGGGTATTCGCAGAGAAGACAAAAACGAATGGGAACGCAGAACTCCCTTAACACCCGATGCTGTAAAGAATCTCTCCGACGATCACGATATCACTTTCCATATCCAGCCCTCCACAACACGCATATTCGGTGACGAAGCCTTCAAGCAGGCCGGCGCCGTTATCAAAGAGGATTTATCCGGCTGCCCTGTTGTTATCGGCATCAAGGAAATGCCCCCTGCCTTTTTTCTGCCCGAAAAGACATACATGTTCTTTTCTCATACCACAAAGGGCCAGCCTCACAATATGGTTATGTTAAAAAGGCTCATTGATTTGAAGTGTAATCTGGTTGATTATGAACTGATAACAGATGAGAACGGAAAGCGCCTTGTCTTTTTCGGCTTTTACGCCGGCCTCGCAGGTATGGTCAGCGGTCTGTGGGCACTGGGACAGCGACTTAAACAAGAAGGCATAAGCACGCCCCTGCAGGAAATCCGCCAGGCAAAAGATTATGGAAGCCTTAAACAAGCAAAGGAAGCGATTGCACAGGTCGGAGACAAGATCGCAAAAGACGGTCTTCCGCCGGAAGTGACACCACTGACCGTAGGCTTCTCCGGTCACGGAAATGCTTACCGCGGAGCACAGGAGATTTTTCGTGAACTGCCTCACAGGCTAATTGAACCCGACCAACTGTCTTCGCTTGCCAATAAACCCAACGCCGATAGGAATGTCTTATACAAGGTTGCCTTCAAGCAAAAACATATAGTTGAGCCCGTTGAGCCGCAGCAGCCCTTTGACCTTCAGGATTATTATGATTACCCAAAAAAGTACCGCGGCATCTTTCATCGATACCTCCCGTACCTTACATATCTCGTCAATTGCATTTTCTGGACTCCCGACTATCCCCGACTCATTACAAAGGATGATTTAAAAAAGCTCTACAGCTCGCCCCAGCCTAAGCTTAGAGGCATTGCCGACATCAGTTGCGACATCGAAGGTTCCGTCGAATGTCTCGTGAAGTTTACGGATTCCGGAAATCCGACTTATGTCTATCTGCCGGATAAAGACGCTATCGTGGACGGCTTCTCAGGCAACGGCCCGGTAATCTTGGCCGTAGCTAATCTTCCCTCTGAAATACCGCTCGAGGCCTCCACATATTTCTCCGGCGTTTTGAAGGATTTCATCCCCCAGCTCGTTTCGTGCGATTTTTCCAAAGAGTATAACCGGCTGTCACTGTCCGAACCGCTCAAAAAAGCTCTTATCCTCCATAACGGAAAATTCACACACAAATATCAATACAAGCAAAATTTTATAATATCCTGAGAAATGCAAGGTATCCTGTGCATACCGGCGTTGGGTAGCAGCCGCTGAGCCGACAGATTCAGGGGATGATTGGCTCTAATAACAGACCAGAAGACAACTACCGGAGGTGGGACTCGAACCCACACCCTGTTGCCAGGACGGGATTTTGAATCCCGCGCGTCTGCCAATTCCGCCACTCCGGCATAGGTCAGGGCCTAATATATAAGAGGGGCCTGGAGTCGTCAACCAAAATACGCCTGCCACTCTAACGGGCCCGAGACTCAGTGCGCTCGTCCGATAAATCGCTGGTTGAAGGGAAACAGGCGGTGTTGTGGCGGTGCGAATATTGCTCCCCCCACCGGAGTTGCACACTGCGAGACAACCCTCTTTACTTGGCCTTAATACTCCCTTGACATATAGGGTTTTTTCTGGTATAATTTATAAGTATTTGGGATTGGAAGAAAACCTTTCGGCGGGAAAACTCTTTTTGGGCCATACAATGCTTTCAGTGCAGAACAGTTTCTACAGCGCTTCAGCTCTGGATGGTATTTATGCCGGCATGTCGCAGGAGATATCGAATCTGCCTTCGAGAATTCTCATAACCAATCCCGAAAGATACACCGGTGTGTCGATTATCAGCGATTTTCTGCGGATCAGCATTGCAGAAAACAATGAGAACACCGCAAGCGTCAACGCCGGCATCTCGCTGGTACAGAGTGCTACCTCTGTTGTTGGAACAATTAGTGAAAAAGTCGGCGAGATGAAACAGTTGGCCGAACAGGCCATCGCAACCCCTAAGAAGCAAGACAGAGAGGCGCTGCAGGAACAGTTCGACTCTCTTGCCGATGAGGTCAACGCCATCGCAGTACAGTTTGCCCTCGGAGGCGGTAATATGCTGACCAAAGACAACGATGCTGTCGAGGTATCCATCGGCAACGGTCTAACCATCGACATTGATACAAAAGACCTGACAATCAGGGGTCTTGGTATAATCAATAATATTGATATTGTGAACGACGCCGCTGGTGCTGCAGCCGGCCTTGGACTCGCTGACGGTGAGCTTGATGACTACATAGACCATCTCGAAAGCAAGATGGCCGATCTGGGGTCAGCGGCCAATGTTCTTGACGCCCAGAGCCAAAGCCTGCTTGCTGTGCAGGCCGGCATCGAGCGGGCCAGCTCAGCTATGATGGTAGTTAACTCGCTTAACTCAAATTACATGGCTCAGGCTGACTTGTTTCTCGTCGCTCAGGCGAATGTGAATCTGATTGCGGATATGGTCCTGCAATTGTTAGCTGATTAGGCCGGATATGATGACAAAGCAGTTGCTTAAATTACAGTTTTGTTGACGTCGCAAGTATAGGATAAACAGATATATCATAATGGGCGAAAGTATTTATTAACTGTAAGTTAAGGCGTAACAAGATGTTATCAATAAAAAACAACTTGATGGCCGCACAGACTGCGTCTAATGCCGCGGCCGTTTACCAAGAACTGAGTACCTCCCTGAAGAGACTCTCGTCCGGGCTGCGCATCAATTCCGCCATTGACGATGCCGCCGGCCTGGCGGTCCGGGAATTGCTCCGGGCCGACATTGCAACCGCCCGCCGGGGTTCGTCCAATGTGCGGGACGGAATATCGATGGTTCAAACAGCCGACGGTGCAGCGGGCGCAATCAGCGATAGTCTTATAAGGATGAAGCAGTTGGCAACACAGGCTGCCACCGGCACTTATTCGGCCCAGCAGAAAGGCATCATGCAGCAGGAGTTCGACGAGCTTGCTGCTGAGATTACCCGAATAACCGAGACGACGAGTTTCAACGGGATTAACCTTTATGCGGAAGGGCAAACTATTGAGATCGGCCTCGGCAATGGTGAAACAATCAGCATTGATACACAAAACATCAGCATTGATGCCGCAGATTTAACTACCAATCCCCAGGCAGCACTGACAGCAGTGGATAACGCAATCAAACAGGTAAGCAGCTATCGCGGCAGCTTAGGAAGCAAGGCAAACCGGCTCGAAAGTGCGGCGGCAGTGATCGATATCAAGGCGGAAAATCTGTTGGCGGCCCAGTCACGGGTCTCAGATGTGGACGTTGCGCGGGAGGCAGCTTCTCTGACGTCCAGGCAGGTTTTAGTCAAGGCAGCAACGGCGGCCCAGGCACACTCAAATACAATCCTGAAGTTAGTGCAGATTCTGTTGGGGTGATTAACAAGCGATAACACGCTACTTGTCATTAGTACCTTGTTCCGCCGACAGCAGGCCGGTGTTCGCCCAGCACCGGCCTGCTCCATTTTTGCGCAACCCTCCAGCACGCCCCTGACAATCAGCCCAGCCGAAGCTGAGCACAAGTGCTGGGTATGAGGTTTCGCCGTCTGAGATTCGGCGGAAAAATCGATGACGCTCGGACAGTGACGTTGCTTTTTGTAAACATTCTTCAAATCTCTCTGCAATTCAAGGCTTTATGGCCGATAAGAACCGCCTATTATGACACAGACAATGAATTATGTTGACATTACGCAACACGCTGGCACAGTCCAAATGGCTGTTTTCCCTGACAGCATCTGCTGCGATCTGCGTAAGTATTTTTAGAATAGTAAGTTACGACAGCCACGACATAAATGGGCAGGTTTAGCGCCTTTGTGGCATAGCGCTTGCTCGATTTCAATACCAAACGCTGGCCGTGCGACTTAGAGTGGGCACATGCCATGGAGGAGGTGTATCCACCTGAGACACAAACCAAGACTGTATTTCAGTCTTGTTAGGGTGATAGTGGAGCCGGACCGGAGGAGGCTGGCTCCCTTTTTTTGCGCGCATTGGGGGGCTTCGCACCAAATGACCTGCAGTGGGGAGGCCTACCGATGTTGACCGGCTCCTGCTCCACGGCCGCGTTCGTGGACGTCAGGGCGGACGGTATACGAGAAGAAGGCCAGAGTTATGGTAATCGCAAGTAATATGATTGCCGTTATCCAGCGTGCTTTGACGTTCGGCATCAACTTGCGATAAATCCCTACAATCATGGCCCAGTGCAGAACGACATGCAGTACAAGCAGTGCGAGGAGCACCAATGCGATAACGAAGTGAATCGTTCCCCACTGATGGCGGTCCAGGCCCCAGAAGTACAATTCAACGTTGCGGCCGTAGATATCCCAACGTTTATAGCCCGGAACAAGCACGTTCCTCATCAAAAGGCCGATTCCCGCGATAGAGGCAATGCACAGCAACAGCAAAGCCTCAATGATAAGATTGAGTTTCGACTTTTTCACGATTATTCCCTTTCAAGTATTCAGAAGCAGCGTTTTAGCTACGAAGATACTGTAGTTCGCTTGAAACACGTTTTTGTTCGAAGGCAAATTTTAACAAGCATCAGCATGACCGGGACCTCGATTAGGACGCCGACAACCGTTGCTAAAGCAGCACCGGAGGAGAGTCCAAATAACATTACAGCAGTAGCTATCGCTACTTCAAAATGATTTGAAGCCCCTATCATTGCGGATGGGGCCGCATCACGGTATTCAAGTTTCAGCACTTTTGCAAGGCCATAGGTGAGCCAGAAAATCAGATTGGTCTGGATGAACAACGGTATCGCTATCCAGAGAATGGTCAGAGGATTCGAAAGGATGACCTCACCCTTGAATGAAAAAAGCAAAACCAATGTAACAAGCAGGGCTATTATTGTAACGGGTGTGAGGACATGAAGGAATTTGGCTTTGAACCAGTCTTGGCCCTTATGCGCGATAATCCATTTTCGTGAAAAATAGCCTGCAACAAGAGGAAGGGCAACATAAATAGATATTGATAGCAGCAAGGCCTGCCAGGGAACGGGGAGTCTGCCTATTCCCAAGAGAAAACCGCCAAGCGGACCATATAATACGAGCATGAGCAGCGAGTTGACCGCGACCATTACGAGAGTATGGCCGTCGTTGCCTTTTGCAAGATAGCCCCAGACAAGAACCATTGCTGTGCAGGGAGCGATACCCAAGAGGATGCAGCCGGCCAAGTAACTCCTCCATAAAGGCACCTGGAGCAGCTTGACTCCTTCAACTTCAATAACCGTACCCGCTCCGTATGAAGCCCCGACGGGCAAATCCAGGCCGAAGGGCATCCTGACCTGGTCGACAGCATCAGGCCCTATCAGGCCGTAGAAGAGTGTGCCGAGAAAGAATGCGCTGATTGCATACATGGTGAACGGCTTGATGGCCCAGTTTACTAATAAGGTTAAGCCCACCGGCTTTATGCTTTTGCCCGCTTTGAGGACGTCGGCAAAATCGATTTTTACCATGATAGGATACATCATGAAGAACAGACATACGGCGATTGGTATCGAAACGACAGGGGCATTGTTGACGTAAATCGCCAAACCATCAAGATACCTGGCTACTCCCGGAGCGAACTTGCCCAGAACAATACCACCTGCAATACAGAGAATCACCCATATCGTAAGATATCTCTCAAAGACGTTTAAGCCCTTGTCCTGTTTCGTAACATCCGCTGTCTCCATTAATCTTACTCCTTAATTTCAATCCTCTTTGCAAAAAACTTTATTTTCTTTTTAAGGCGGTAATGTCCATGCTTACAACATAGTCACCGAGTTTTTTGCCTTCGGAAAGATTTTCACTAATAGCTTTGTAAAGCGGGTCGTTACACTCATCCGTGATGTCCACGTTATATGATTTGGTTGTAAGTTCGATATTAACAAGCCCGGCCGATTTAGCCATTGCTTCTGTCTCATTTACCAGGACAGCGCCCGATATACAGCCGACCAAAGCAGCAGCCGATTCCTTTACTTTTTCCGGAAGCGGTTCCAGCAATGCCAGATCAGAAACGCAAACCCGCCCGCCCGGCTTGAGCACTCGTGCTATTTCCCGCCAGACTTGCGGCTTATCGGGAGAAAGATTTATAACGCAGTTGGAAATCACTACATCGACAGTTTCATCTGCGACCGGCAAATGCTCGATTTCGCCAAGACGAAACCCAACGTTTGAAAGGCCTGTTTTTGCAGTGAACCCTTTGATACTGTTTCGGGCTTTGATTATCATCTCGCAGGTCATATCGACGCCAATAGCACGACCCTTGTTGCCGACCTTTTGGGCGGCGATGAAAACATCGAAGCCGCCGCCACTTCCAATATCTAAAACAATCTCGCCTGGTTTTAATCCGGCTATAGCGATTGGATTTCCGCAGGACAGGCCCATATTAGCGCCATCAGGCAGTACGGACAAATCCTCCTGCGAATATCCAATGCCTTTTGCAAAATCGCCGGCCGAATAGGAACCACAACACGAAGATGAAACCCCGCAGCAGGGACCGCCTGTTTTCGCAATCTCTGAGTATGCCTTTCTGACAGACTCTCGAATATTTTCACTATTTTCCACATCCATTGGTTTTGCCATTTGCATTTCCTTTTGAAATAATGTTCATAGAGCCTTTGCGTGATTTGCTTTCACTTTACAAGGCCCGCTGTTCCAGGTGCAGAACAGGTAAAATCGGGCGTCCAGCGCCGCGCAAAATATGCCGCAATGTCGTGTCCTGTCCACACCATAGTTATTGCTGTTTCAACATCCGAGCGTTTATTTCCCCTTAGAATGTCGCCAGGAAATAAAAGCCCGCGGCGATAAGCAGAACCCCGGCTACGATTCTTATGGCAGTATCGGCCCGCTTTGCCTTGATTGCCGATTTACCAAAGGAGACTCCCAGGATTATTGCAGCTAAGGGCAGGCTGAAGCCGATTGCATAGGCGATAAGTATTGCGATGGTCCAGAAGGTGTAGCCCTGCAGGACGGCTACTCCCAACACGATTAAAATGCCCGGATTGCAGGGCAGCGAACAGACACCGATGCCACCTCCCACAACCAGGCCGAACAGCGCCGCACCAAAAAAACCTTTCGGCTGCGATTTGTCCCGGGATGCTTTTATTTGGGGTAGCTTAAACGGCAATAATTTAAGCGCCGCGAGACCGACAGAGATGGCGACAAGTCCGGCAAAGAGCTTCCAATATTTGCCCAACGTAGCCTGAGCAACCTGGCCTATGAACCCCGCCACACCTCCAAGAATGACAGTTGCGATGATTGTACCGATCATGAAAAAAAGTGCGGCATACAGGCTTGCCCGACGGCTGTCATCGGCTCGCATGCCCGAATACCCCGCTATCGCCCCCAATATCGGGAGTGTGCAGCAGGCACATGCTATTGCACTAAACAGACCGAGGAGAAATGCGAAAGGCAGCGCCGCAGGACCAATCCCGGTTTGCTCAAGGATGGTCTTGGCCCATTCCATTATCGACTGGATACACTGCATTTGTCCGGCAACTCCACTATTTGGTGCCTGGCTTGGCAGGTTGTGGCGGGCAAGAAGTCCCGGGCCCCGGACAGCAACCTGAGAGTGGTCGTGTAGCCGCCACATATGCCTGAAGAAGCTTAGCCTCGGTGATATCTCCAGAAACCGCCCCGGCACCGCAGCCTCTTCCCGCAACAATGACGCATGGTAACGACTTTACCATAAACTGTTTCACCAGTTGGTCGTAGCCGTCCGCCCCCTTTTGCAACGTAAAGGCCGCCACCTGCTTTCCCTTAGACGATAGCATATTCATCGTTGCCTCAACCTGGGCCGACGCGGTCCGGGCGGACTTTTCATCCTCACCGGCAAGAAATATGAACGCAACATTTGCATTCTTGTCGGCTGCCATCTTTCCGAGCGATTGTATGGAGTCCAAGGTGACGCCGCATGAAACGGCGACCGCCTTTGAGGATTGTTCGGTCGTAGCGCCGGCCCATACCAACAACTCAGGCATGTCGGGTAAACCTGCCGTGTTGAATGACGCCGCAGCCTCTGGCGATACGCTCACCTTTTCATTGCTTTTTGTCACTAAGGAATGGGCCGCTACGGCACCGGCCAACAGTATCACAACGACGAATATTATCGTCTTCCAGTTTTTTCCGCCGCTGAGCGTGCAGCAGTCGCCGCCGTCTGATGTTGACGAGCAACACGGCTGGGAAGCGTCCGAACTTTCCTGCTCAACTTCATCAGGACTATTATTCTCAACCATCGTTACCTGCCCTTTCAAAATCTATCTTTGCCGACTTCTTCGGTTCAAACTTCCAATCGGATTCGGGTTCCGTTAAAAAAACCAGCTAAGGCCCCGATTGTCTCGGAATCCACCCAGCAGTCTATTTTTTGACCGCGCCTTTCCATACGGATGAGTCCTGTGCGGTTCAGTTCCTTAATATGATGGGAAACGGTTGATGGCGCTATTCCCAAATCCCTGCCCAACTCGCCAACACATGTTTTCATCTCTTCAGAATCAACGCTGCAGGCTGTATTCGGCCCGCAGCAGTTGGCTAACCGCATAAATATCTTCAGCCGATGGGGATTCGACAGCGCCTTGAACATCTCGGAAAACCGCTCTATTTCATTATTTCGATTGTTCGACATTAGTCGAATTATACCATCCTAATCTCATCATGTCAAGCCCTACGGCCACTTTTTTCGGAAATTCTTTCCGTGATACCGTTCCGGCAGTGCCGGCCTTGACCTCTTCCGGATCCATACTAAACGCTTTCTGTTGTATCAAGGGGCTGTGTAAACCAGGTAAAGCCCCCCCAACAATACCAGTACGCCACAGATTTTCTTAAGGATTACAGCTCCCTTGGATTTCTCATTCCAGTTCATATAACGTTGAACAAGCTCCGTACATGTCCCCGCAAGAACGATGACAGAACAGTGCCCTACACCGTAAGTCAGCAATAACAGAACTCCATAGAACAGATTTGTTGATGCCAGCTTGAACGTAACGCCTAACATCGGAGCCATATATGCGAACGTGCATGGTCCTAAGGCGATTCCAAAAACCAGGCCAAGGATAAATGCCGCAAGCATGCCTTTTCGTTGCATTCCTATCTGGCCCGGACCTGACCAGGGCATAGGTATCACGCCCAAAAGATGCAGACCTACCACAAAAAAGATTACGGCGACGAAGTAGTTGCCGAATTTGCCGACATCTCCCATCATTCGACCGGCGGCGGCGGTGATGAGACCTACGGCGGCTATTGTAATTAATATCCCCACCGAGAAGAGAGTCGAAATAACAAAGGCTCGTTTTGTTGACATTCTGCCCTGGTCATCAATAAAGCCGACTATCAACGGTATGCTCGCAAGATGACACGGGCTGAGGATTATACTAAGGACCCCCCACGCAAAGGCAGCGCCTATCGCTATCAAAGGGGTTCCCCGCACAGCGTCAGTCAGGATTGTGAAAAGCTGTTGCATAGTTTTTCTTATTCCTGCTTCAGCTCAATGTCTATACCGAGTTCTTTCCACTTGGCAAGGATATCTTGCTTGGAGAAGAATCCTTCGTGTCGGAATAGCTCCTTGCCGGAGGAGTCGTAGAAAATCTGAGTCGGAATAATGCGAATCCCATATCCCTTCCCGGCATCGGGATTTTCCCAAACGTCGATAAAATCCACCTTTAGTCTTCCGGCATATTCGGTCTTCAACTCTTCAAGAATAGGAGCCATCATCTTACACGGGATGCACTTGCCGGCACCGAGGTCAACAAGCCTTGGCAGGACAGTTGAGGTTTGCTGTTTTGCTTCAGTGGATTTGTTTTGTCTTAGAGCGACCACTATACCCACAGCAGTAATGAGAACAGCCACAATCGCAATTTTTCCTGTCTTGTTCATAATCGTAACACCTGGCTTTCTGTACAGCGATTCGGCTGCTATCCCAACATTTGGGCACCTTTTGCGACCACCTTTTCAACATTTTCGCTGGAGGCCGGGCTTTTGCCTTTTTCCAAACCGAGGTCAGCGAGTTGCAAGTGTTTGAAATCTTTAAACCCCGCCTGTTCCAGGCTTGCCTTTGTGCAGTTCAAGGGACATCCGTCAATCGCCAAGATATCTGAGGAGGCTTCGGTGGTCTTAAGGATACCGCCCACACGACCGCCAATTCCAGCTAAGCAGAACATCTTACCCGCACCTTCTTTTGCCATTTTTCTCGCTGCACGGTCGGCGATTTCTCCCACATCAGCCGCGCCCGAACAGGCAAATATCAACTTTGGCCCGCCTTTGCATACGTTCTCCTTTTCCGCCATGACTTGTCTCCTATGCAATAAAGTTTATGACAACATACCTTTAATATCTTCCGGCGAGGCGACCTTGCCGGCCACTTTAACCTCGCCATTAATTGCTAAAGCAGGTGTCAACATAACCCCAAACTTCATAATTTCGTTGATGTCCGTGACTTTCTCCAATTCGTATTCGATGCCCAGATCGTTTGCCGCAGTTTCAGCGTGTTCTGCCAGCTTCTTACATTTAGGGCAGCCTGTGCCAAGTATCTGTATCTTCTTCATATTGGCTCCTGTCAAAAAACAGCACCGAAAAGTACGCCTGAGATTGTTGCCATGACAACCACGAGCAAGACATACACCGCGGTCTTTTGCGTCCCAATCACGCTGCGAATGACTAACATATTCGGCAGCGACAGTGCAGGGCCAGCCAACAGGAGCGCAAGGGCGGGCCCCTTGCCCATTCCGGCCCCGATAAGCCCTTTGAGGATCGGCACCTCGGTCAAGGTGGCAAAATACATAAAGGCCCCGGCGATTGAGGCGAAAAGATTCGCCCTTAGTGAGTTTCCTCCGACCGCTGCGTTGACCCATCTTGTCGGGACCAACCCTTCATGGGTGGGCCTTCCAAGAAGAAATCCCGCAATCACAACGCCTGCAAACAGCAACGGCAGAATCTGCTTGGCAAAACCCCAGGTAGAACCGACCCACTCGGCCATCTCCTTTCGTGTGAACCAGTTGAACAACATCAGGCCAAAGCCTGCGGCCAAAATGAGCACGATAATCCACCGAATCCGATGTATCCATTCGTAGAGATTGTTCTTTCTTACTTGCTGTGTCTTTATTAGAAGGTCCGCGGGAATGTGGTGCTGCGAGCCGGAGGCATCAAGAATCGTCAGGCCGTCATCGCTTTTTTGAATTAGTGACCCTTCGACATTGTACGTACTCAGGCCGCCGGGACAGCACAAAAAGACCGCACGGACATCACCACTGCGGGCCCAATTGGCAAATACCAAAATTCCGACCATCGAGGCAAAGTACAGAGCGGTTTTCCAAAGCGGCCTGCTGACTTGCACCTCCGGCATTACCATTTGAGCCTCGGCTTTCTCCCTTTCCCGGCGCCGATATATCAAATGCATCAAAAGGCCGATGACTATACTGAAGACTATCGCGCCGACAGCTCTTGCGATTCCCATTTGGAGTCCTAAGATTCGGGCGGTAAGAATAATAGCCAAAACATTTATGGCCGGTCCGGAGTACAGAAATGCCGTTGCCGGCCCAAGTCCCGCCCCCATGCGATAGATGCCGGCGAACAAGGGCAAAACCGTGCATGAACAAACCGCCAGAATGGTTCCTGAAACGCTCGCTACACCGTAAGCCAAAACCTTATTCGCATTCGGGCCTAAGTATTTCATTACCGAGGCCTGCCTGATGAAAACAGCCATCGCGCCGGCGATGAAAAACGCCGGTATCAGGCAAAGCAGAACATGCTGGCGTGCATACTCCTTCACAAGGGCCAGTGACTCCATGAGAGCGTTGTCAAATCTTACCTTGCCGACCGGCAGATAAAAACAGACGACAAACACTGCAACAATCAGCACCAGCTTTTTCCACTCGGTTTTCCAGTTCATAGCGGCAACTCCCGAACTACAGGGCTTTCAGCAAGCTCTGGTTGTCTTTGGCTTGTTGTCTGAGAACGCCGGTGACACACGAGAAAAAATCGAGGATGCAGGGAGTTTTGAGCGTGTAGATAACCTTCAAGCCTTCTTTGCGGGATTCCAGAATGCCTGCATTAACCATTACGGAAAGATGGCGTGAGACGTTCGACCTTTCAGAGCCGAGGTGTTGGGCAATGTCACAAACACATTGAGGGCCGGCCTTTAGAAAGTCCAGAACGGCGATCCGCAGGGGATGGGCTATGGCCTTTGTGATTTGGGCCTGTTTTTCGAATATCTGCTGCTTCTTTTTGGTTAACATATCATGGCTCCAACTAAGTTACTACATGATTATATACTCACATAGTAACACGATGTTCGGGAAAAGGCAAATATTTTTCAGGAAAGGACCGATTTTTTGTTGCGATATCTAATGCAGTATTAATGGTGTTGTAATAACATGGATTTTAGAATGGGCGGTACTGGACTTGAACCAGCGACCTCCTGCGTGTCGATAATCTTCTCCACTTATAAGTGCTTGCCTTTCCTCCCTTTATGCGTGTTTTTAGGGCGTCAATCCAGATTACATACTGGTTACACAATAGCTACACACTACAACCGTAGTACAAACACAAACAAAACTGACGCCAAAATGACACCCAAAAAGTTAATTTGGCTCGCCCACAACACAGATTTTGTCCGAAACGGCAAATATCATATCAAGCCACTCACAGTCATCTGTAGGAATTTCTTTGATTAAGCAACATTTTTTCTGTAAATTCTCTTTTTGCCTGAATTAGCAGATTCGTTTTCGTTCTCCATTTCCGCTTTCATATTCAAATATCTTTTGCCGCTCAGCCAATCTTCGCTGATC